>JACCDP011326363.1_pt1 | contig 12814 bp, 13 predicted proteins | sample 7445841 | NCBI WGS metagenome assembly JACCDP01 (sample SAMN15323441, study PRJNA562643) | freshwater metagenome | isolation source: river surface water | place: USA:Blue River Watershed | collected 2017-08-17
CCTATGCAGTCAGCAAGGTTCGTGCCGCTGGCAACGAAAATGTGTGTTTGACCGAGCGTGGATTTTCGCTAGGCTACCACAACCTAGTCGTGGACATGCGTGGACTTCCCATCATGCGTCAGTTTGCTCCTGTGGTATTTGACATCACCCACTCCGTGCAGCAGCCTGGAGGACAGGGCGGAAGCAGTGGAGGGCAGCGGGAGTTTGCGCCTATTTTAGCCAGAGCAGCTGCGGCTACAGGCATTGATGGTTTCTTTATTGAGACACACCCCGAACCTAGCAAGGCACTTAGCGACGGACCGAATTTGATTCCTTTGCATAAAATGGGAGAATTCTTGGCGATGCTAAAGGATTCTTGGGCATTGGGACAACGCTATCAAGATTTTAACGTAGAGTAAAAAAGGAGTTCTGCTCTTTTTTGAAAAGGACTTCCTAGCTTATTTATCCGTTTTTTAATCAATAGATGGGATGTCTCATGTGTAATTTTTTGGAAAAAATGTCTTTAGAAATCGAGAAAGGAGTAGCCATGGCACTCCTTTTTCTTTTTTTAGTACCCGCTGTACAGGGTCAGATAAATGCAGATTTACTGCGCAACTTGCTAGAAAAAAAGACCCAAACTTCGCCTGCTCTGTTGGGAGGGAGAGTTCTTTCTGAAATCAAGGAAGTATATCCTTTTTATGCGCAGCGTCAGTTTATCCCCGTTTGGTCTGAAAAGGAGAAATTGACCGAGTTGGCCTACGAACTTCGCTTCGAAATCCGTCAATCGCGATACGATGGACTCAAACCGAGCGACTACCATCTGCCTCTCATCGAAACATTTTTTGAAGCAATCGAAAAAAAAGAGGCTTCAGGAGTTTCTGGAAGTAGCACGGAGTTGCTCGAACTCGAAATATTGCTTAGTGATGCGTTTTTTGCCTTGGCCGAAGATTTGGATATCGGAAAAGTGGATCCTAGTCGCTTGAAAGGTTCCTGGGGCATCCCAAGAAAAAGTAAATCGCTGGCATACGAGCAGCTCTTGGAAGAGGCTTGGCGGAGGAAGGAATTGCGGAGTTTCTTGGAAGCCTTGTATCCCAAAAATCCAAGCTATCAAAAAGGAAAGCTACTGCTGCGCCAACTCGAAGACCGCTCCAAGTCAAGCCCCATTTCCTGGAAGCCTGTCAAAACGGATAAGTCCCTTCATCTTGGGGAGTCTAGCGGTTTTCTTCCAGAGGTCCGGCAGCGACTGGCCTTTTGGGGCTATGCTCCGGCAGCTAGTCCCAAGGAGGAGAAGGTTTACGATTCATTGCTTTGGACTCAAGTGATCGCTTTCCAAAAAGACCGAGGGATTTCTGCGGAGGGAGTGATTGGTTCAGCTACCCTAATGCTTCTGAATGAATCCCCGGAACAATTGATGGATAGAATTGAAGTGAACCTGGAACGGATGCGCTGGGTGCCTTCTGAGTTCTTTGAGAAAGAGGCCATTGTTGTCAATATTCCTAGTTTTCGGCTGGTCTACCACCTCGGGGTGGATACCCTATTTACGACCAAGGTCATTGTTGGAACGGTATCCCATCCCACCCCTGTTTTTACAGCTCCAATGAGTTATTTGGTGCTGAGTCCCTATTGGAATATCCCCCCTTCGATCGCCAAGAACGAAACTTTGCCGGCCATCCGGAGAAATTCGGGCTACCTACAAAAAAACAACATGGAAGTGGTTACTGCAGGAGGACAAGCAGTAGCCCTCTCTCAAGTCAATTGGAACGCCAAACCATTTCCCTACCTGATTCGACAGAAGCCGGGAGAGTCCAATGCCTTGGGGCTAGTCAAATTTATGTTTCCTAATCCGTTCAATGTGTATTTGCATGACACGCCCACCAAGCACTTATTTGACCGCGAGCAGCGCACCTTTAGCCATGGCTGTATCCGCATGCAGCACCCTAAGGAATTAGCTGAGTTGCTCCTCAAAAGCGAAAAAGGATGGACCACGGAACGGCTGTTAGCAGCAATGGGAGCCGGAAAAGAGGAGGTTGTGACCTTGAGTCGAAAGATTCCTGTGGGAATATTTTATTTTACCTTTTGGACAGAAGAAGCCGAAAAGCCTCGCTTTTTTGTGGATGTCTACAAGCGGGATGCAGAGGTATTGGCGCTATTGCGCAGGTAAGGTGCGCGATCAAAATTTGGACATGCGGAGGTAGTTGGGATCCTTCCCATAGATAAATAGGAGGCTACCTTCTTTGATCAACTTGATAAGTGGAGTGGAGAGGTCTGGGGGTATTGCCGGACATCCCCAACTTCTTCCCAATCTTCCTGCTGTCACAGCTACCGTTTCTTTTGCATAATCTGCTCCATGAATGACAATAGCCCTTGCGCGTGCCTGGTCATTGATTCCTGCTTCAAGTCCATCCAAGCGCAGCGAATACCCATGTTTGCCATGATAGGCTTCACCAGTTTTGAAAAATCCCAAGCTACTTTGGTAGGACTCGGGGCGGTTGGAAAATTTCTCAGCGAGTAATCCGCCGGAATTCCGTCCATGCGCAACTACCGTATGCAGCAATATTTTTTGATGCTCCAAGTCAATGATCCACAAGCGCTTTTTGGTGGAGGGTAGGCTGTAATCGATGACCGTGAGGAGGGGCTTTTTTAACTTGCCTTGGAGTTGGGTATACCCATTTAGAGCCAATTCAAGCACGGGAAGGGAAGGAGGCGAAAGTTCTCCCTTGGCGAGTTCTTTCCAAATTCCAATACTGCGGGCATCCGAAGAAGGAAGTAGATTGGGGGCTGGGCTTGGGTAAATAAGGAAGCCTAAACTAGATAAAACCCAGAAAATGGGAATTAGAAACCCTGTTGGTAAGGTCATGCGTTGGAGTTAAGTGCTTGGTGTATAGGAAGTTTAACCTGAATGGTGATCAAAGAGTTCCTAGATTGAATTACCTATCAGCAAATTGCTCGTTCCTTTTCCGTTTTTACGCCTATTGTTTTGTTTGGGTTGCGCTTGGAATATCTCTATTTTTGCGACCAACAGTCAAATTAAGTAGTTGACCTGTAAGGATTTGGTTTTTTGTTTAATATTTATTGTTCAGAAATTAAACAAAAAATTGAATATTTCTGTTCCTAGCATAATGAAAGTATCCATTTTCCGTAAAGAGCATTTTAATGCTGCCCACCGATTGTTTAATCCGACTTGGTCTGACGAAAAAAACGAGGCAATATTTGGCAAGTGCAACAATCCTAATTTTCACGGACACAACTACGAACTCATTGTGCAGTTGAAAGGGGAAATTGATCCGGAAACAGGGTATGTATACGACATGAAAGTGCTCAGTGATCTGATCAAGGTTCATGTCTTAAATAAGTTTGACCACAAAAATTTAAACCTAGATACTGTTGAATTTAAGGATCTAAACCCTTCTGCCGAGAATATTGCGGTGGTGATATGGCAGATTTTGAGGGAGCGAATTGAACAGAAATACGAACTAATCGTACGACTCTATGAAACCGAAAGAAACTATGTTGAATACGATGGGAATTAATCTTGGCCAAGCCTCCTTTGACGAAATTGGAGATGAGCACGTAGGAACCTCCCTGGAAACCCCCTTGAGAGACGACGCCTTCAAAATGGACGACGACCTCAAAGTGGAACTAATTGAAAAGCACTTTAAGGAAATCATGCATATCCTAGGTCTAGACCTAAGCGATGATAGTTTGCGGGGTACCCCACACCGTGTGGCAAAAATGTATGTCAAAGAAGTATTTGCAGGACTAAATCCTAAGAATAAGCCTGAACCCAAGCTTTTTGAAAACAAATACAAGTACAAGGAAATGTTGGTGGAGAAAGACATCACCTTCTTCTCACACTGCGAGCACCACTTTGTACCCATCTATGGAAAGGCACATGTGGCCTATATCTCCAATGGAAATGTAATTGGTCTTTCCAAAATCAACCGCATTGTGCAGTATTTCTCCAAGCGACCACAAGTGCAGGAGCGATTGACCATGCAGATTGGCAATGACCTTCGTGAAATCCTAGGTACCGAAGATGTCGCTGTTATCCTAGATGCCTACCATATGTGCGTGAGTTCTAGAGGCATCAACGATACCAACAGTTCCACGGTCACTTCCTTTTATTCTGGAAAATTTGAATCGGATGAGCAAAGCAGAAATGAGTTTTTGAAGTACCTCAGTTTGAAAAAATAAGGGCTTCGCAAGGCCATCTCTTGGTGGTCAGAAATTGAGTAAAACTAAACCAACTTAAACCCTGCTTTAAAAGCAGGGTTTTTTTTGTTTCTGTCAAACATTTTTAGGTCTAGTTGATTCTACTACAAACAAAACAATCATGAAGGGAAAGCATATCATTTTGGTCGGAGGAAATTCCGGAATAGGCAAAGCAGTAGCCGAACAGTTGACGGCACAAGGGGCGATACTTTTTATGTATTCCAAAAGTGGAGAAGGAACCACCGCACTAGATTTTTCCCGGGATTTTGAGGAGATGCCCGGTTTGCCAGAGGTGATCGATGGAGTAGTGTATTGTCCAGGAACCATCAATCTGAAGCCTTTCCATCGAATCTCCATCGAAGACTTTAAGCAGGAGATGGAGGTGAATTTTTATGGAGCCATCCGCTTGCTTCAGGCTTGCTTGAAAGGCTTAAAAAAATCAAGTTCCCCATCGGTGGTGTTGTACAGTACCGTTGCCGTGCAAACCGGCATGGGATTTCATTCCGGCATTTCTTCTGCTAAGGGAGCCATTGAGGGATTGACTCGTTCATTAGCAGCGGAATGGGCACCTAGCAAAATCCGGGTCAATGCGATCGCTCCTTCACTAACTGAAACGCCTTTGGCTGGTGCCTTGCTTTCTACCCCTGAGAAAAAAGAGGCTTCCGACAAAAGACATCCATTGGGTCGGGTGGGACATCCCGAGGACATTGCATCTGCGACGGTATTTTTACTTTCTTCCCAATCTTCTTGGATGACAGGACAAATTCTTCATGTGGATGGAGGAATGTCACATCTAAAATAAATTAAAACAATTTTACTCCTATTTTTGTAGTGTGTACGGGTATGGTCCCGAGAAGAAAGCATTGTGATTATGAAGACACCTCCTGAATCATTTCTACTGTTCAAGGAAGAATTGGTAAAGGCCCAACTGGAGAAGGAAAGGCTGAAGTTGTATTACGAACAACAATTGACTGAGGTCAATCAAGAACTGCTACGTTTGAAAGAGCAGATTCAATCCCAACAGGACATGATGCGGACGACTTTGGAGTATGCATCCAACTTGGAGATTCGATTGACAGAAGTTAAGGAAGAAGTGTTTCAAGCCACTTCTTCACCTAGAAAAACAATTTACTAAATCTATCCTACTAGACATGAACGATACACTATCTTATCCTGGTATTATGGACTTTGATCTTGCTTTTGAGCAGCGGTATGCCCGAGTTTGGACTAATCCTGTTCGAAAGATTGTTATCTGTGAATTGCTCACCGATTACGTGCCCATTGAGGATTTTAAGGAGATTTTTACCGATATTGGAGAACTCGTAAAAGAAGGAGACTTCACTAAATTTATTTTTGACAAGCGCGCCTTGAGAGCCTTCCACCAGCCTACGATGGAATGGTATTTTATCCATTGGAAAAAGGAGATGCTCGGTTATGGAGTGAAGACGCACCGCAAAATTCTTCCTGCCGAAAAGTGGTTTGAGAAGATGGTTCAAATTGCCAAAGCACAAATCCTCACCCAGTACCCAGACAACATCATCGACCAATTGGATATTGCGTACTGCGATACCCTTGAGGCAGCGATTTTGTCCTAATGCGGCAGTTTGATTCGGAACAACTGGCGCAATTGGATGCTTCTTTTCGAAGAAATCTGATCAATTGCCTTCCCGGATACAAACCGCTACAGTTGATCGGTACTCAAAATGCTGCTGGTGTAAGCAATCTTGCCCTTTTCTCGCAAATCATCCATCTCGGTGCAGCACCTCCGTTAATTGGGGTCCTTTTTCGTCCCCATACCGTGAAGCGGGATACCTTAGAAAACATCTTAGAGACTCGAAGTTTCACCCTAAATCAGGTCCTTCCAGAATGGCATGTCCAAGCTCATTGGACGGCTGCCAATTGGGAGGGAAGCGAGTTTGAAGCCACGGGATTGAAAGAAGAGCGAAAGGAGGGTTTTCCTGCTCCATTTGTGGCAGGTAGTCCTGTGCAACTCGGCTGTGTACTTGAAGAAGTGCAAACACTCCAAATCAACCAAACGGTATTGGTGATCGCTAGGATCGAACAAGTTTTTGTAGATGAAAAAGGTCTTCGACCCGATGGTACGCTCGATTACGATGTGCTAGGTACCGTATCCGTGACGGGCCTGGATGAGTACCACCAAGGTCAATCCATAGGAAGACTTTCCTATGCGAAGCCGGGGATACCACCGGCCAAAATTTAAATTGCTTGTATTCGGAAGTATGGGTTTATTTACCAAGTCTTGACTATTCTTGAACTCACCGATTCTGGACTGTATTGTCCTCCTGCTGACCTTTTTATTGACCCTTGGAGGCCCGTAAAAAAGGCTGTAATCACTCATGCCCATGCAGACCATGCCCGCAGAGGGATGAAGCAGTACCTGGCACACCATCAGTCCCGAGAAGTGATGAGGCTACGCCTTGGAAAGGATATCAACTTGCAGACAGTAGGGTATGGAGAACCCATTCATATTCAGGGCGTACAAATTTCCTTGCATCCTGCAGGACATATCCCAGGTTCGGCCCAGGTACGTCTGGAGTACCAAGGGAAAGTGGCTGTTGTCAGTGGGGATTACAAGGTGGAGGATGATGGGCTTTCTACTCCCTTTGAACCGGTCAAATGCCATGAGTTTGTGTCTGAGTGCACTTTCGGAATGCCCATTTACGATTGGGAGCCCCAAGCAGCAGTATTCCAACAAATTAATGACTGGTGGAAAAGTAATGCGGCCCAGGGACTTAACTCCATTATTTTCGCTTATTCTCTGGGCAAAGCCCAGCGCGTCCTGACCCACCTACAACCTGAAATTGGAGAGGTATTTGTGCATGGGGTGATCGCCAATACCAACGAGGCATTGGCGGCCGATGGACTTATTCTACCGCAGGCTACCCGTGTAAACCAAGACTTGCCCAAGACAGCCTTCAAGGGAGCACTCATTATTGCTCCCCCCGCAGTCATGAATACTTCTTGGATGAATCGTTTTGCCCCATACCGGACGGCCAATTGCTCAGGCTGGATGAATGTGCGTGGCATTCGTCGTCGGAGTTCACTCGATCGTGGATTTGTGCTTTCAGATCATGCCGATTGGAAGGGATTAATCACCGCAATACAGGATACGGAGGCTGAAAAAGTGTATTTGACACATGGGAGCACCGCTAGTTTTGGAAAGTTTCTCCAAGAGGAAAAAGGGATCGATGCTGTAGCCCTGCAAACCCTCTTTGGCGAAGAGGAAAAAGAGTAGGTAGCGAGGAACAAGTGAATTCTTGTTTTCTTACCTAAGGTTTGTATTTCCAATCCTTCACTGCTCACCTGGTTATCCCAGGTTTTTGTTTTATTTTTTTTGTTAATCTATTGAAAAACAACAGGTTAAAAACTTGATTTTGGTGTCCAATTTAAAATTTATTCCTTAGGTTTTAGCATGCGGTTAGCAGTGCTTACCTTTGCGCATGGCTCAACAAATCCTCATCCTAGATTTTGGTTCCCAGTATACGCAGCTCATCGCTAGACGCGTGCGCGAACTCAATGTGTATTGCGAAATTCACCCGTACAATAAGGTTCCCGAATTGACACCTGACATCAAGGGAGTTATCCTTTCAGGATCTCCCTGCTCGGTGCGTGACGAAGGGGCTCCCGATGTCAACACGGATGCTTTCCGTGGCAAATTACCCTTGCTGGGGGTTTGTTACGGAGCCCAATTGCTAGCCAGTAAGTATGGAGGAGAGGTATTGCCTTCTACCATTCGGGAGTATGGCCGAGCCAACCTAGACCATATCGACTTGCATCAAGATTTGCTGAAGGAAATGACCCACGGTTCCCAAGTTTGGATGTCTCATGGAGATACCATCAAGGAGGTTCCTGCAGGATTTGAGGTGATCGCAAGTACGGAATCGGTCCGTGTAGCGGCATTTAAGGTGCAAGGTGAGTCTACCTACGGCATCCAGTTTCACCCTGAAGTTACCCATTCCTCAGAAGGTAAAAACCTACTTCGCAACTTTGTAGTAGGCATTTGCGGATGCGACCAAGACTGGACTTCGGATACCTTTATCGATTCGACAGTTGCGGATCTGAAGAAAAAAATAGGAGCAGATAAAGTGGTCATGGGCCTTTCTGGGGGAGTAGATTCCTCTGTGGCCGCCACATTGATTCATAAAGCCATCGGCGATCAGTTGACCTGCGTGTTTGTAGACAATGGCTTATTGCGCAAGAACGAATACGAGGAGGTGTTGGATTCTTACAAGCACCTCGGATTGAATGTGATTGGCGTAGATTCCAAGCAGCGTTTTTACGATGCCTTGGCAGGACTAACCGATCCAGAAGCGAAAAGAAAAGCAATCGGACGTGTGTTTATCGAGGTTTTTGATGACGAAGCAAATAAGATTGACGGAGTGAAGTGGCTAGGCCAGGGCACGATTTATCCCGATGTGATCGAGTCTGTGTCGGTGAAAGGTCCTTCGGCCACCATTAAATCGCACCACAACGTGGGTGGCCTTCCGGATTTCATGAAACTCTCTGTAGTGGAGCCGCTGAATACCTTGTTTAAGGACGAGGTACGTGAGGTGGGTAGAGCCCTTGAAATTCCTGAAAAAATCATCGGAAGACATCCTTTCCCAGGTCCGGGATTGGCCATTCGAATTTTGGGTGACATCACCGAGGAAAAGGTAAAGACCCTTCAAGAAGTGGATTACATCTTTATTCAAGGATTGAAGGATCATGGCTTGTACGATCAGGTATGGCAGGCAGGTGCCATCTTGCTTCCTATCCAGTCGGTAGGGGTCATGGGAGATGAGCGTACCTACGAAAAGGTAGTGGCGCTTCGAGCTGTGGGTTCCGTAGATGGGATGACTGCTGACTGGATTCACTTGCCTTACGAATTCCTTGCCAAGATGTCCAACGACATCATCAACCGTGTCAAGGGAGTCAACCGTGTGGTCTACGACATTTCTTCCAAGCCACCTGCAACGATTGAGTGGGAATAGGAGAGTTGCTAACAGTTGACGGTCGACTGTCCACAGCCTATTTGTTGTGACTTCAAGGCTTCTATTGGATAACCAGTGGTCGACTATCGGAGAAAAGCAAAAGCAAAAAAGAAACAGATATCATAAAAAAACCGAGCTGTAGCGTTCAGCTCGGTTTTTTAGTTTTTGGGGTAGTTTACTCCTAGAATTCCAACCTAAGGAAACTCAGGATTTTTTCGGTTTCACCAATTGTTTCGGTGCTTTCTTTTTGAGGTAGTTGATGAATTCGGTGTAGGACTCGTGTTCATGGTTGGAAACCGAAATCGAATTTCGGTCCTGAAATACCAGGGTTACCTGTTTGAATTCTCGTTTGTTGGCAAGGACGGTTTCCTCTTCCCAAGCTAAAATCTCAGTAACTGGATAGATTTTGGTGCTGCCGCGTAGGGGAAGTTTGATTACTACGTTTTCTTTTCCTGCGGATATAAATCGCCATCCAGCCATCATTTTGACCAAAAGCATCAAGAGCACAAGGGTGATGAGGGAACTTGCTAGCAAGTAAAACCACAAGTCATAACTTCTGCTGTAGGCAAAGTCCCGTAAAATCAGGACCAGTCCTAACAGCAAAAAAAACAGTACGGCTCCTAAAGAGATGTAGGTCGATAGTTTGGGTTTAAGCAGGATCATGGGTCTGACAAAAGGTGACTAGCGTGGCATGTGCAAAAGTCTCCAAATCTTGGAAGAAAACGAAGAAGAGGGCTTCAATTTCTTCTTCTTTTTCCCAAAGGACTTGGGAAGACTCATTCATTTTGGAATCGAAGCGGGCACGACGGCTCAGCCCATCCAAGGCGGCTTGAATGCCTGCTGCTTCGCGGTAGGCATAAAGCCAGTTTTGCATTTGCATCCAGTGAAACATTCGGCGAAAAGCTTCTGGGAACTCTAGGGGAGAAGTGGATAGGGTTCGGTAGGTGTCCAGGCTAAACTGTTCCAAGGGGGTATCCGAATAGTTTTTCCAATTTTTCGCTAAGAAATAATCGAAAAAAATATCGCTGATTACCCGTGAATAATGCCCAAAACGTGGAATTAGGAAGGATTGCACCTGCTTGACCAGAGGATGCGAATCGGTGTAAGTATCGATGGCTCGATGCAACTGTATGCCGAGTTGCACTTTTTTTGGGTAATTTTCCAACTCCTTTCCACGGACAAAGTCGGCAATAAAATTACCGACTAGGATTTCCTCCTGACCAAAAGAAAGGTACGCATGTGCAAGAAAATTCATCTAAAATCAGCGAAAGGCAAACAGTAGGGATAATCCCTTGTTTCAAGGCTAAAGTACAACCATTCATGCGGAATTCCCTCGAAGAAATTAAGGTAGGCATCAAGCTGTTGCAACTGGAGCGGCAAGAGGACCTGGCTCAGTACAAAAAGAAGTTTCTCAACACCACCATTGCGGACAAAAAGAAAGAGGGCATCACCTGGCATCCCATCTTGCTCAAGAAAACGAAGATCGGAATGGGTGAGCGGCTGATCATCGAGGTGGAGCGTACCGATACAAATTACCCTTCTTCCTTTAGTTCGGGCAAGTCTGTTTCATTTTTTTCTACCCAGGATGGCTACCATAGCCCTGAGTTTCGAGTGAATGGGGTAGTTAATCAAGCCAAAAAAGATACGCTCATTGTCACGCTTCAGGCGGATGAAGTACCGGAATGGATGGATTCAGGCAGGCTTGGCGTGGATTTGTTGTTTGATGAGGCCAGCTACCGAGAGATGGAGTCGGCCCTGAAAAAGTTGTTGGTTGCAGAAGAGCCACAACTTCTAAAATTTAGAGATCTCATTTACGGCGAGGGCCGTCCTGTATTTGGGGAGGAAGTAAAAATTGACCTCCCGGAATTGAATTTTTCCCAAGTGCTGGCCTGCCAAAAGATGGATGCAGCCCAAGACATGGCGGTGGTTCATGGCCCTCCAGGCACGGGCAAGACCACTACCTTGATCGCGGCGATATCGCGTGCAACACGGTCCAATCAGCGAATATTAGTTTGTGCTCCGAGTAATGCTGCCGTAGACTTGCTTGTAGAAAAGTTGGTGGATCGAGGCATTGCCACGCTTCGACTAGGCCATCCCGCTCGTGTGGAGGAGAAAATCCTCAACCAAACTCTAGATGCCAAGGTGGCTCTGCACGACAGTTACCGCGACTTAAAAAAGTTGCGCAAGGAGACGGAATCCTACCTGCAGCTTGCCAAGCAATACAAACGGAATTTTGGTCCCGAGGAGCGAGCGCAGCGCAAGCTCTTGTACCAGGAAGTGAGCCGCATCCGAGAACTTGCGGAGCATTTGGAGGATTACATTCGAACGGATGTTTACCAGAAGACCCAAGTATTTGCAAGTACCCTAGTGGGCGCAGGATCGCATCACCTCAAAGGGATGGTGTTTGATCTGGTATTTATCGATGAGGCAGCGCAAGGCTTGGAGGCTGCAACCTGGATTCCGATACTGAAGGCCAGGAAAGTGATTTTTGCAGGCGACCATTGCCAGCTTCCTCCCACCATCAAATCCATCGATGCGGCACGACAGGGACTGTCCACTACCTTGTTTGAAAAAATGATTCAGCGCCATCCCCATGCTGCGCAAATGCTGCAAGTGCAGTACCGCATGCCTGCCACAATCATGGGTTTTTCGAATCAGCAGTTCTATGAGGGGAAATTACAAGCAGCAGAAAATACGGAAACGCATGCGTTTTCTCCCGATGAACCCGTACTGGAGTGGGTCGACACCGCAGGCGCGGGTTACAGCGATCAGGTAGAATCCGAAAGCCTCAGCACCTTCAATCCCGAGGAGGCACAGTTTGCCTGCCAATACCTCAATGACACGGTCCTTCGAATTGGATTTGGGTTATTTAAGGAAAAAGGTTGGACCATTGGCTTGATTGCCCCGTATTCGGCACAGGTCCGCAGGCTGCGTCATTTGATTTTTGAAACCTATGCTTTTCCCAATCTGAAGGCTTTTTCCGACTTGATTACCATCGATACAGTGGATGGTTTTCAAGGGCAGGAGCGAGATCTGATGCTGATTTCCCTGACACGTTCCAATGAGCGGGGGGAAATTGGCTTTTTGTCAGACAAGCGTAGAATGAATGTGGCCCTCACCCGAGCCAAGCGAAAATTGATTGTGGTGGGGGATAGCAGCACCTTGGCCCAACATGCCTTTTTTGACTCCCTACTTCGCTATGTCGAGGAAAATGGGAGTTACAAAAGTGTGTGGGAGTTTTTGTAAGTTCTCAGGCTTCTGATTCTGCACTTGAGTTTGGTGAATCGATTGGTTTACCGAAGGCTTCTGCTGGGACCAAAGTGACCCATTTTCCCATCTTCTTTTGAATGACTTTGAAGTGGTGCTGCTCCTCTGGGGTGATGAGGCTAATCGCATGCCCAGTGGCCCCTGCTCTGCCTGTACGACCAATGCGGTGAATGTAATCTTTTGGGGAGCGTGGCAGTTCGTAGTTGATCACTAGGGGCAATCCTTGAATGTCAATCCCTCGCGCGGCCAAGTCGGTGGCGACCAGCACCCTGGTTTTTCCAGACTTAAACTTAGCCAGGGCTTCTGTGCGTGCTCCTTGGCTTTTGTCTCCGTGAAATGCGACCGCGTTTATGCCATTTTTATTC
>JACCDP010460323.1_pt1 | contig 12813 bp, 14 predicted proteins | sample 7445841 | NCBI WGS metagenome assembly JACCDP01 (sample SAMN15323441, study PRJNA562643) | freshwater metagenome | isolation source: river surface water | place: USA:Blue River Watershed | collected 2017-08-17
AGCCGGAACGATTCAATTGGATCGGTCGTGCTGGCTGCGTCTTCTTCCGCAAGAGCTTCGTTGCTCGCTCGTTACGGGCCTTCCATCGGCCCGCGCCTCGCTCTCGCCTCGTCTTGCGAAAGAATCCGCGACGCCATTCCTTTCCTCCCAACTGAATCGTTCTGGCCTAGAGAATGGAGCACCGTCAGAGAAGCCTCGATGGGGATCACCCACGGGGCTTTTTGGCTATTTGGGGTTGCGGCTTGTGGTCCACGGCTTTCGGGGCTTTGCTCAAGGGAGAATCCAATGCGCTACATCGAACCACACGGTCACATGGTCAGCCGGACGACGGATGACTACGTTGACATGGTCACCGCCGGCTGTGAGGCGGTTTGTGAACCCGCTTTTTGGGCCGGTTTCGACCGTTCCTCGGCCGACGGTTTCCGGGACTATTTCCGGCAGTTGACCGAGTACGAGCCCGCCCGCGCAGCCCGCTATGGGTTGCCTCATTTCTGCTGGTTGTGCATCAACCCCAAGGAGTCGGAGGATGTGGCCCTGGCCTCAGACGTCTTGGCGCTGATTCCGGAGTTTTTGGATCGCCCCAATGTGTTGGGAATCGGCGAGATTGGTCTGAACAAGAATTCGCGGAACGAGCTGAAGGTGCTGGAAATGCATGTGGATCTCGCGGCCAAGACCGGCCAGATGGTCCTGGTGCACACCCCCCATCTTGAAGACAAGCTCAAGGGCACGCGTCTGATTCTGGACTTGCTCGCCAGTGATTCCCGAATCCGCCCGGAGCGGGTCCTGATCGACCACGTAGAGGAGCATACGGTTCGGATGGTCCTCGATCGAGGGCACTGGGCCGGCATGACGCTGTATCCCATCAGCAAGTGCACTCCGGCGCGCGCGGTGGACATTCTGGATGTTCACGGCAGCGACCGGTTATGGATGAATTCCGCCTGCGATTGGGGGGAGAGCGTGCCGTTGGCGATCCCCAAGACGGCCTTGGAAATGCGTCGTCGCGGATGGACCGCCGAGGCGATTGACCGGGTCATTTATCAAAACCCGGTTCGATTCCTGCAGCAGAACCCCAAGTTCCGACTTTGATCGGGGCTCCGGTCGTGGAGCCGCGCGCTATCAAACTTCGTTGGGGCGTGAGTAGGCCTGTCTCATTGCCGCAGCCTCATTCCCACGGGCGAGTGGGGTGAACCCGATTTGCTGGACGTGACCTGCTGCCCCCGCAGGGACCCTGCGGAGAGCCAAAACGGTCAACCCAAAACGGCCAGACCCTTATTGCCGCAGACGAACCAACGACTCCACCAATGGCCTGAAATCCTCCAGTGTCGGGGTCTTCATGTCGGGGACTTTTCCCTGATCGTCGAAACGCCGGACCCGAATGGCCCGGTCGAATTGGGGTCGTTTTTCGAATTCCCGGGCCTCCGGTTCTTCCATGGGTCCGCCTTGCAGGGCCAGGCTTTGTTTGGACGCGGTTGACAGGTCCTCGAAATATCCAGCCTCTTTCCAGCAGAGATACCGCTTCGAATCGGCATGCATTCGGATCGGTTCGACGACTTCGGCTCCGAACCACTTCTCCAGTTGGTTGGCACCGACTCTTTCATGTCGGGCATCGATTCCGCGATCGGCGATGTCTTCACCCAAGTCGTGCACCAGATGTCCGTAATCATGAAGAAGGCTGGCCACGATCACTTCGGGCGTTTCGCCGGCTTGCTGGGCAAAGGTGGCGCACTGAAGCGCGTGCTGAAGTTCTGTGACGTCTTCTCCATAGCTGCGATGCCCTTTGGCTCCGAAGATCCGGTATATTTCATTGACGACCTGGTTGGCATCGGACGGGTTCATGGAATGAGGGTTGGGACGAGATCGCCCCGTAGCTTTGCCAAGGAGATCGTGAAACCCAAGATCAAGCCAAGTGAGATCGTTGCCGAGATGGTGTCGATGGGAGAGGGACCTCGAAATCGCAACGCAGGCATGGCTGAAATGCGGTGGTCGGGTTCGAAGCCATCAACGGGTGACGGCTCCAGAATGAACTGCGACTCGTTCTCCTTCTGCAGGGATTCCACGGAGTGGCAAGGTGCCTGAAATCTGACACGTGGCCAACTGGGGTTCTGGTGAGACTGGATCCATGTCATACCGCATCCAGAGTCGGGAAACCATCGACCAAGGTGTCCGTCGGTTGTTGCACGAGCGGGTGCGCCGGGCTCGCTCCGAACTGGCAAGCAAGTTCGATGACGCCGTCGTCCACGGAGTGCGACAAGAGTTGAAACGGTTGCGGTCGTTGCTGGCAATGGTTCGACCGTTGTTGCGACCCGGAAAATTTCGGCAACAGAGGCGCCGGTTGCGCCGATGTTCAGCCGCATTGTCCGATTCCCGGGATGCGAGCGTTCGGCTGGAGAGCCTGTCCCTCATTGCAGCGGCGGATCGTTCGGCGATAGCGACCCGGCATTGGGCGGCGCTGACTCGCCAGCTCCGTGAGGAGTCCTTGGGTCAGATCAGGCGGCTGGTTGACGGCCGGAAGCCGCGGAACATCCGCCGCCGCCTGAAGGACTTTGATCGGTGTTGTCAATCAACGCCTGTTTGCCCCGGAGAGGGACAGAGGGGGCTCGCGGGAATCGTGATTTCCTATCGCAAGGCCCGCCGGGCGTTGCGTCGGGTCCACAGTGCCCCGTCGACTCGAAACCTCCACCGTTGGCGTCGGTGCACCAAGCGGTTGTGGCATCAGTTGCTTCCCCTGCAGAACTCGGTGTCGTCGTCTTTGGCGACTTGGACACTGAGGCTGGATCGACTGGGAGGATGTCTGGGCGAAGACCACGACCTCTTTCTGCTTCACCGATTCCTTCGCAGAAAGGGCGAGGAAACACTCTCGAAGAAGGAACGGGACGGGTTGTTGCGATGGATTCAAAATCGACGGCGGGAGCTGCTCGAATCCGTCAGCCATCAAGGACGAGGCGTGTTCGCCGCAAACTCATCCCGGTTTCAGGCCGAGCTTCGTCGGCCAGGTCGCACTCGTCTCCCTACACCCCTTGAGGATGCCGCTATTTCGCGGACGGCTGTGGCGTCGAGGGTGGATCAGGTGCCGATGATTTCCCGGAGAGCCACGCCGCCATCGGTGAGGCTGCGGGGGCGCCCCAGCGGATCGAGGAATTCAGCGCTCGGGGACAAACCCAATAGGTGAAACAACGTCGCTGAAAAATCCCTCGGCCGGACCGGGCGCGAATCGGGGTAGGCACCGATGCGATCGCTGGAGCCGATGATTTGTCCGCCTGGCACTCCGGCGCCGGCCAAAGCCACTGAGAAGCACGCTCCCCAATGGTCGCGTCCGCCCACGGCGTTGATCTTCGGGGAGCGGCCGAATTCACCCATGGCGACCACCAGGGTTTCGTCGAGTAGTCCGCGACCCGAAAGGTCTTCGATCAGGGTGGCGAAGGAGCGGTCGAATTGGGGGCAGAGCACATCCCGGACGCGGCTTGCGTTGCTGGCATGGGTATCCCAAAGGGGGCTGCCCGCGACCTCGGCCTTGCCTTCCCGGGGCCAGTTCACCTGGACCAATCGGGTGCCGGCTTCCACCAGTCGACGAGCCAGCAGGAGGCTCTGGCCGAACTTGTGGGGACCATAGGCCTCACGGACCGAGGCGGGCTCGCGTTCGAGTTCGAAGGCCCGTCGGCTGGCGTCGGCGTGCAGGAGTTCGAAGGCCTTTTGATGGGATTGATCCCAAGAGGCGACCGACCCGCTGCCCACGCCTTGCCGGAAATGGGCGTCGAGTTGCTCGAGCAAATTCCGTCGCTCTTGAAGACGCAGGTCTGAGACGCCTGCCTGCCGGCTCAAACCCTCGATTTGCATCGGGAGCTGCGTGGGGTCGCATCGCATGAGCATGGGATGCCAGGCAGGCCCCATGAATCCGCCATTTTGCCCGGGCCATAGGATGTTGCCGTCATTGGCCAGGGGTTCCGGCAGCACCACCGACGTCATGGGAGAGCGGGTGCTCGGTTTGAGCATGCCCACCACCGAGGCGATGCTGGGCCAATCTTGCGGGCCCGGGGGCACATTCTCCGCCTTGGTCTGGGGTTCGTAGCCCGTGAGCATGAAGGCGCCGCTGGTCGAATGGGCGTCGATCTCCGTGGTCATCGAGCGGATGACGCTCAGTCGATGGGCCACCTTGGCGGTGTAGGGCAGTGTCTCGCAAAAATGAGCTCCCGGAATCCGGGTGGCGATGGAACGGAAGTTGTCGCGGATTTCCGACGGAGCATCGGGCTTGGGGTCGAAGGTCTCGTGCTGCGGCGGGCCACCGGCCAGAAAGATGAGAATGCACGACTTGGCCTGACCGAATCGGTTGCCTGCGCCCGTCGAGGCAGGCGATCCCCAGGCCTGGATTCCGGGGTTCAGCAGGCTTGAAAGGGAGAGACCAAAGGCCCCCAGTCCGCCCACTCGAAGCCATTCGCGCCGGCTGCTCAAGGGGCCGTTGCAGTGGGGCTGGGGCGCGTTCATGGTTCGGGGATTTGTTGGGAGCAATCTGTCATGGGGACAGGCTCGGGTCCACGGGCAATTCTCCAGCCTTGTTTGGACGGCGCACGGGTTGCCTGTTGGGGCGGGCTCGGTCACCTTGAGAACCATGATGCTGATCCGCCGGGGACATGAGCGCGGGCACGCCAACCATGGTTGGTTGGATTCGTTCCACACCTTCAGTTTCGCCGACTACCACGACCCGCGTTGGATGGGTTTTCGAAGTCTCCGCGTCATCAATGATGATCGGGTGGCCCCGGAGATGGGGTTCGGAATGCATCCGCACCGGGACATGGAAATCATCACCTATGTGCTGAAGGGCTCCCTGGAGCATCGGGACTCCATGGGCAATGGACGGGTGATCCAGGCGGGTGACGTTCAATACATGGCCGCCGGGACCGGGGTTCATCACAGCGAGGTGAATCCTTCAGCCCAGGATTGGGTGCATTTGCTTCAAATTTGGATCGTGCCGGAGCGCCGTGGGGTGTCGCCCCGGTATGAAGAGAAATCCATGGCCGGGGCCGCATCTGGAGTTTTGCACCTCATTGCCAACCGAGAGGGTCGCAATGGATCCATTGCCGTGCATCAGGATGCCGATCTTTGGCTTGGAAAACTGTCGCCAGGGGATTGTCTGAGTCACGGCTTGGCCCCGGGCCGTCACGCTTGGGTCCATGTGGCCGAAGGGCAACTGCGTCTCAACGGGGAGGTTTTGTTGGCGGGCGATGCTGCGGCGTTGACGGAGATCGAAGTTTTGCAACTCGAGGGAATTTCGGCGTCTCAGGCACTGGTTTTCGACCTGGCCTGAAACAGCCAAGGACGAGGAACGGAAAACCGCTGAGACACGTCCGGCAGGCGATGACGATTGGAGGGACGAACGGAGAGAACAACGGGCCGTTCTCAGGGGGAAGGATCGGTGAATTGACGAGGAGGAAAGATGGCTCCAGAGGAAGGGCTCGAACCTTCAACCCATCGGTTAACAGCCGATTGCTCTACCATTGAGCTACTCTGGAACACCGAAATGAGCCGCGACGTTAGGCGGTCTCCCGAGGGGGCGTCAATTGTCAGTTCAAGGTTTGTCAGTTCCAGCTTCCTGTCGTCACGGCTTTTTCCGGAAGATGAGGATGTGCTGGCGTGGAAGGTTCGTCAGGTTCTCCACGAATTCCAAATTGGGGTGGACTGCCATTTCTGAGCGAACCTGGGCAGCGGTCATTTTGTGCAGGGGCTTGATCGGGATCCACCGCTCTTCGCCCCGGTATTCCACGAACACCAGTCGGCCTCCAGGTTTGAGTGCGTCGGTCATGCGCCGGGTCATCTCCATGGGGTGGTCGCATTCGTGGTAGACGTCCACGAGGATGATCAGGTCGAGGGTGTTGCTCGGAAGTTTGGGGTCGGTGGTGGTGCCCAGCACCGGGACCACATTGGTGATGCCGCGCGCCAGCAAGTTGGTGCGTAGGATGGCGATCATCTCCGGTTGGATGTCGTTCGCATAGACTTTGCCCGTGGGTCCCACCACGCGAGCCATGCGCCAGGTCAGGTACCCGCTCCCGGCTCCGACGTCACCGACCTGATCGCCCGGCTTGAGGCCCAAGGCGCTGACGAGCCGATGGGGGGCCTCTTCCGTTTCACGCTCATCGCGCTCGAGCCACGGAGCCCCTTGATGGGACATGAAGTGGGCAATTTCCCTGCCGAGAAACCACTTGCCGGTCCCATCGAAGGACCCGGGGCGATATTCGTAGGCCGGCGGTGTGGGGCGCGGTGTGTGTGATGCAGGTTCTGCGCCCAGCAGTTCTGTCCCAACCGCATGCAGGAGGACGAACAGCAGGAAATGATTCATGAAGTAGCGGCCGGGTTTCATCGGTTGGGTGAGCAGGCTTGAACGAAGGCCCGGAACATCCGGGCGTGTTCGGGGTGGGCCGCATAAAGGCGTTCGGGATGGAACTGCACCGAGGCAAACCACGGCAGCAGTCCGGAACTTTCAGGCCGGAGCTCGGTGCCCTCGATGACGCCATCGGCCGCACTGAGGGTGATTTTCAGCGGATCGGCCAGTCGGTGGATGGCCTGATGGTGCGTACTGTTCACGCCCAAAGTTTTGGTTCGGTAGATGGCTGCCGCTTGACTGTCCGGGGCGATATCCACCGCATGAACCGGTTCGAATCGGCGATCCATCTGGGCATGCGGAATGTCGCCAGGCCTCTGGGAGGGGAGATCGACATACAACGATCCGCCGAGGGCCACGTTGACCAATTGATGCCCGCGACAAATGGCCAACAGCGGCTTGGGACGTCGAAAGAGTTCGTCCAAAAGAGTGAGCTCCATCACGTCGCGATCGGGCTCCGGGAACTCGCAGCGTTCCACCAAATCCTGGGGAACCTCCGGCCAGTAGAGTTTCGGGTGGATGTCGTCACCGCCAGTCAGCAAGACGCCATCGGCTCGCTCCAGATACTCGGCCAACCGACCCCGATGGGTGAGTTGAGGCAGAGCCAGAGGCAGTCCTCCGGCATCGAGAACCGCTTCCAGATAACGGCTGCTCACGCTGATGGAATGATCGGGAAACTCCGCGCCGGCGGCGTGGGTGCTGGGCGTCACCAGAATGATCGGGCGGCTCATTCCGGACACTGTGTCCCGAAACCGCGATCATTCAAAAGGGGAAACCCCTGCGGATCACCGGAAGCGGTGTTCCGGGAAGACCTCCCGGATGCGTTTGCGCACCGCCTCGATGTGCTCCGGCGGGTAGCGTCGTCGCACGTAGCCCCGCTCCAGGGCGTCGAGCAGTTCCAGCCAATCCTCCAGCGGCGGTTCGGGCATGGGTACCCATTCGATGTCCGATCCGCGCCGCTTGGGGCGTTCGAAGAATTTCCACTGATCACCCACATGTTGGGCGTAGACGTGGCGTTTGATCCCGTCGGGTCCCGGGGTGGTCCACCCGATGTCCGCTTTGGCTCCCATGGTTGCTGTTATTCTTCGGTTTCGGGCAGGTTGACCGAGGCCACCGCCATGGCGGCGATGCCTTCTTCGCGACCGACAAACCCCATGGTTTCGTTGGTCGTGGCTTTGATACCCACCTTGCCCGGAGGGATACCCAATGCGGTGGCGATGTGGGCCTTCATGGCGGTGATGTGGGGGTAGATCTTCGGTTGTTCGGCGATGAGGGTGGCGTCGATGTTCACGATCCGACCGCCTTTGGCTTGGACGCGACGAGCGGCCTCTTCCAGGAAGATGCGGCTGGGGGCGTTGCGCCAGGTGGGATCGGTGTTGGGAAAGAGGTGGCCGATGTCGACCTCGCCGATCGCTCCGAGGACCGCATCCGTGATGGCGTGCAGCAGAGCGTCCGCGTCCGAATGACCGTCCAAGCCCTTGCTGTGCGGAATCTCGACGCCCCCCAAGACCAATTTGCGGTCGGGAACCAGACAATGGACATCGTAACCGATGCCGACGTGTACCATGCCGGTGAGTCTATGTCCGGCAGTGCCCGGCGGGAATGCCGAAAACGTCCGGCATTTGGGGAACCGGAGTTTGATCCGCCCCCGCGGATCACATCAGCTTGAGCTTGGGCAGGTCTTGGGAATCCACCAATCCGACGGGTTCCTTGCGCGCGTTGACCACGATCAGGTCGTCGATATTTCGATCATTGAAGATGCGTAATGCGTCGACGGCGAGGGCGTCGTCGCGGAGGGTGATGGGGTTGCGGGTCATGACCTCCTTCAGCGGGCGCTGGAGAATGTTTTCGTGGGCCGCGAGGCGTCGGCGAAGGTCACCATCGGTGAATACGCCCACCAGTCGCCCCTTGCCGTCGACCACGCTGACGGATCCGGTCTTGGCGTGGGTCATCGTGAGCAATCCGTCTTGAACCGTCTGATCCTGACGGGCCACGGCATTGCGTTGGTCGCGCCGCATGATGTCACCGACCTTGTAGAGCAAGGCTCGTCCGATGGCACCGGCCGGATGGCGTTGGGCGAAATCCTGTTTCCGAAACCCGCGCGCGGTCATCACCGCGATGGCCAGGGCGTCGCCCATCACCAAGGTCGCGGTGGTCGAAGCTGTCGGAGCCAGATTGAAAGGACAGGCTTCCCGGGGAACGCGGATGTCGAGAATGACATCACTGTGCTGCGCCAACGAGGATTTGGGGTTGCCGGTGAGGGCGATGATCTGGACCGAAAAACGTCGCAGTGCCGGAAGCAGGTCCGTCCACTCGGACGACTCTCCCGAGTAGCTGAGGGCGAGGATGAGGTCGCCGTCTTGCACGATGCCGAGGTCGCCATGCAAGGCATCGACCGGGTTGAGCACTACGGCCGTCGAACCCGTGCTGCTCAAGGTGGCCGCGATTTTCCGACCGATGTTGCCGGACTTGCCGACGCCCAGGACGACGATTTTCCGGCGGGCTGCCAAGGTGGCGCAGATCAAATCGATTCCGCGATCGAAGGACTCGTCCAAGGAACCTCTCACCGAGCGCAGTGCGGCCAATTCAATGTCGAAGACCTGCCGAGCGAGTTTCAAATGGCTCACCCGGACAGGGTGGCACCGCACGGGCCTCGGATCAATGATGGGGCAGGGTTCCAGCGACCCGCTTCATGTAGGATTGGAGTGTTTCGATGAGGGCGCTCATGACCGCGCTGGGAGCCCCCTGCCAGACAGCTCCCAAACGCAGCGGGGCGATGTCGGCGATGGGCAGCGCTTTCAAATCCTGGGCGATGGGGTTTCCAGGAATGGCGAGACTGAGCCCGATTCCGAAGCCGTTGCGCACATAAACGTCCACCAGCTCCAGGTCGGTGACCTCGACCCGCGAAGGCCATTCCAGCGAACGGCTTTCCAGGAATTCCCGGAAGCGCCGTGGAGCCAATTCGGCGGCGGTGACGGAGATCAGCGGTTCTTCCAAACTCTCCGAGGCCAATGCTTCGAGAATTTCCCCGGCGTTGCGGAACCGGGACGCCTTGGAAACCAAAAGCACCAGCGGCAGTTCCAACAGGGGCAGGTGATTGAGTCCTTTGGCGCAATGGCCTTCCAGCAGTGTGATGGCGAAGTCCAGTTCATGCCGCTCCAGCCAGGCTTCCACCTGAGGTTGTTGACCGGCTCGCAGCGTCAGTTGGAGGTTGGGAAACCGTTTGCGTACCTCCTGCAGCACCCTTGGCAAATGATCCCGGAGCGCCATGACCGGAGCGGCGACCCTCAAGGTTTGCTGGGATCCTTCGCGTATTTGTTTTTCGATGGTGTTGAGTTCACCAAAAAAGGGGCGGATGAAGTTGAAGAGTTCGGTGCCAGCCGGGAGGAGTTCGAAGGGCCGCCGCCGGAAGAGCTTCACTCCCAGGCAGGACTCGAGTTGGAGCAACTGGCCGCTGATGGCGGGTTGCTGGATCCCATAGGGCATGTTGCGCACCGCTTCCATGATGCCGCCGTATCGCGCCACATAGTAGAAGAGCTCCAGATGGTGGACATTCACGTTGGGGAAAAAACCATGCTGCCGATCGCGGGGCAATGATCGCTTGCGCCGAGTTTTCCCCCTTCTTTGGGATTCCCTTTGCCGGCGGGTGCAGTGAAACTCAGATGAAGCTTCACCAGAACCGTACGTCCACCCACTTCGTATGAAGATCCTTTCTTCCACCATTGCTGCGGCCAGCCTCACGGCTTTGGCTGCTCAGAGCGCCGTCGATTTCTCCAAGGACATCGCCCCGATTCTCACCGAGCACTGTCTCAAGTGCCACGGCACGGAGAAGCAAAAGGGCAAATACCGCTTGGATTCCAAAGACGCCGCCTTCAAGGGAGGCAAGAGCGACAAGGCCGCCGTGGTGGCCGGTGATCCGGACAAGAGCGAGATGATCCACCGCGTGTTCCTCACCAAGGACAACGACGAACTCATGCCCCCCGAGGGTGGCCCCTTGGCGGAACCGCTCCGGGCCAAACTCAAGGAATGGATCAAGGATGGTGCCAAGTGGCCGGATGGCGTGGTTTTGGCCGCAGCCGTGGCTGCACCCGCTCCGTCCTCTGCCCAGCCGGCCCGACCTGCGCGTCCCGTGCCCCCGCTGCCGCAATTGCCCAAGGAATTCCAGCCGGCCTCATCCGAGGCGGCTGGTATCACAGCCCTGTCCAAAGCCGGTGTTGAAGCCCGGCCGATCGCTTTGGGAGTTCCTTGGAAGGAAGCCAATTTCCGCCTGAAGGGCCCTGAGGTGACCGATGCCACTCTCAGTCCGGTTTCTGGGATCAACAGTTTGGTCGAGTTGCGTCTGGGCAACACCAAGATCACCGACGCCGGACTCAAGCAACTCTCCGGCCTGACCCATTTGCAGACACTGGGCTTGGAGTTGACGGGCATCACCGACGCCGGACTCGACCACATCCAGGGGCTCCAGAATCTGGTGTACCTGAACCTGTATGGCACCAAGGTCACCGATGCCGGATTGGCCAAGCTCACCGGCCTCAAGCATTTGCGGAATCTCTACCTCTGGCAGACCCAAGTCACCCCGGACGGCGTCAAGAAGCTCCAAGCCGCTTTGCCGGGTGTGGACATCAACACCGGTTGGGTGGCACCGCCGGTTGAAAAGAAGGACGAGGCCAAGAAGGAAGAGCCGAAGAAGTAGTCTTCGGATTATTCAGGAGATCATTCCGAGTCCCACTTGGTTTGTCGCCTGAGCAGGCAATTTTCAGTCCCCAATCTCAGAAACCTCATCCCAGACCCCGATTCCTTCACCGGATCGGGGTCTTGCGGTGTTCAGGGTTGAACCCGCACTCGGAAGTAATAGCCGCCTTGCCCCAGCAGTGCCGGGATGGTGTTGGTCAGCATGTTGCCGGTTCCGCGTCGGGGATCACTGGCGATGGTCCAATGTTGGAGATCGTCGCTGATTTCCAACAAGTATTCCCGAAGAGGGGCGCTGGGCCAGGAGACAAGGATCGGTGCGTTGACTCCGCCTGAGGGCAGGTTCAGCCGGAGGCTGGAAGCTGGGTCATTGGGTGCGGTTCCGGCCTGGAATTCCGCCAAGTTGGAGAATCCGTCCCCGTCGGAATCGGTGCCTGGAGCGGAATCGACTCCGAGAATCCGGCCGAAAAAGGTTTTTTCCCAAAGGTCCGAGATCCCGTTGCTGTTGGAATCGGGGAATTCGTAGCGACCGGCCAGTACCAGAACAGGGGTGCCCACCTGATTGGTGACTGCGGGCGGTGTGAGATAATGCTCCACGGGAGACCAGCGCACCACGTACTCGCCCGGGACCGCATTCGACACATTGAACCATCGGCCCGATCCGATGACCGTTCCGAAATTCGTGGGGCCGCGGATGCTGAAGCTGGCCTGCGACAAGTTGTTGGTGATGGAGAATGAAGAGGCCTGATTCTGGGTGAGTGAAATCTCCAGGTCGTCGACAAACCATCCGGGACGATCCGTCGTCTCGAAGCTCATCAACTGGTAGTTGAAGCGGACCCTCACCACGTGCCCGGTGAACCGGCTGATGTCGACATCCACCTCTTCCCAATCGGCTGAGACATCGCCGAAACCAAATCCCACCAAATCGCTCCATTGCGCGCCGTTGTTCGTGCTGATGGCCACCTGGCACAGTTCAAAGTCCAGCAGGTCGCTGCGTTCGGTGGTGTCGTACCAGGTGCGAAACTTCAGGCGGGCGGAGTTGCCACCGCGCAAATCAATGGCCGGACTGAGCAGGTCGGCGATGGCTGTATCGACCGGTTGACCTTCCAGATTGGTGGCCCAGCAGTGGGTGCCGCTGTGGGCCTGAATGCCATGGCGGTTGGATGGAGTCCCGAACTGCCAGGTGGTGTTGAGCAGGTTTTGGCCCGTCTCCTCATCGAAGGCGTCGTCGTCGAAGGTGGCCCACCCCGAACGACCTTTTTCCAAGGAGTCTTTCCAGGGGGCATCCAGCGGTCGAAGCGTGCGCAGGCGGAACGAGCGTCCCGCCGAGCGCGCCGTTGCCGTGTTGCCTGCCTCATCCTGACTGACCGGCAGGAAGTAGTAGTCCCGGTCGGGTTGCAGGCCCGAGATCTGGATTTCGTGTTCGGTGGTCAAGTCCGCCGAATAAGCCGTTCGGGTGAGCAGTGTGTCGTCGCCGCCGCTCTCGCCGAAGCGCACCAGCGTGTCGGTCGGTTTGTCGGTGGTCCAGGTGATCACCGCTTCATTGTAGGCAGGATCGGTCGCCACCCCGCTGATCACTGGTAGAACTGTGTCGATGACCACCTCGGCGGACAAAGCGATGCCCGCGGCGTTGTTATACGCCGCCGTGAGCACATCACCCTGGGCGCAACGGAGGCGTGCGGAGTGGGTGTCGGTCGCGGCGCTGCCGAGGGTGACCCGACCTCGAAAAACGCCCTTCAATGGGGTTTCCACCA
>JACCDP010098428.1_pt1 | contig 12811 bp, 6 predicted proteins | sample 7445841 | NCBI WGS metagenome assembly JACCDP01 (sample SAMN15323441, study PRJNA562643) | freshwater metagenome | isolation source: river surface water | place: USA:Blue River Watershed | collected 2017-08-17
TCTATAACAAATTGTGGACCGACTTCACGTTCCCCAAATTCATCTTCAATATATATAACATATACCTCCATTCTAGTTTAGACCGCTGAACGTTTTAATCCGGCACTTTGCGGGGCAGAGCCCCGCAAAATAACTGGTAAAAATGTTCAGCGGCCGCGGCAAACGAACATTTTTAAATGTTCGTTGGTCTAACATATGATTCATTGCTTCGATTCATATCAATTTTATATTCAAAAATGGATATGAGTATGTTGATTTTATTTACTATATTGTTTATACTGCAGTCTTTGGTTTATAACTAAATTTAGGAACTGATTTCTTTTTACTTTTTGATACTAAAAATTCACCAGTCTTTGAACCAATTCCACTAATTCCTCCAAATAAATCTGCTAAATCATCAACACTATTTGCTTGTTTTTCAACAGATGCACTTGCTTCTTTTATAGCAGAAAGAACTGCAGGTTGAACCTTCTGCGTTTTGAGTGCTTGAAGTCTAGCAGATTGTCGACGTGTAATCGTATTTGTATTTCTCATAAATGACATTTCAACATTTCGTTGACTCTCTTTCATTTTTTGTGTCATGCGTTTGGGAACTCCGCAACGTCTCTTTGCTTTCTCTAAATCAGTTGCCAATAGTTTCGTGGCATCTTCTGCAGATTTAATTGCTGCTGCTGCTTGCGCTTTAATTTGTTTCACATATGCCTTTGCTTCATCAACCTGTCCAGATAATATTGCTGCCATTGAGCAATCACGTGCTTTTTGTGTGGCTACCTTACGTCGGGTGGCTCGTTCACCAGCCATTCTTGCATAAATATTCGGACGATTTCGTCGTGTTGGAGGATTACGGACTGGCATTTCTAATCAAGATAGGAGAAATTCTTACTTATTTTGAAGTAGAGGAACGAACAAGACGCTCGGTGAGGGTCCACATTCCTTCTGCAGATGAATTTTCCTTCCACCACATATGACACGCACGAGACATTTCTTCCCATTGCTCTTTCGTTACCGATTCCACCGCAGCCTTCGCTTCCTCAGGATCGAAACTCTTCAAACGAATATAATGCACACCTTCTTGAGGAGGATTTGCGTAATGTTCCATATCCACATCGGGCGCGACCACTGGAACAGTTCCAAGAGCAAAACATTCAATCTCACGGTTACACTTGGGTCCAAATCCTGCCAAACATAATCCAAATCGTGAATGTCCAAGTCGCTTCAGATATTCTTCTTGACTAAACGCATACTCCTTATTGACTCCAACTGGCATTGTAAATTCATCACATGCTTCCCATAACTTGTTTACACGATGACTACGTTGCACATCATTCTCGATTTTTCCATAAAACACTAATGTATCTTTACGTTCCTCAAATGATTTTCGGGGTTCCTTTACAACTTCTTCCACTAACTCTGGACGACGTGGCCAAAATGTCCATTGCACTCCATGTGGCACTTGTGAGGCATCTGGATTTCCACACAAGATTCGTTTATAAGTTGCAGGTGTATGGTTTAACCAATTCATTGTAGGTCTGTCATACAATAATGTTTCTCCAATCCCTCCCAACCAACAATACGGTGTTTGCGAAGAACGCTCTACACGAACAAATCCTTTCGCTTCCCAGATTCGAACCATCTCACGGAATGTATCCCCAGAATGTGTATGAAATCCTTCAAATGATGTTGGAACAATGACTAGTGGTTTTGCATCGTCATCTACAGACACGACTGTTTGCGCTGGAATAGTCGCAAGCACACGGTCCACAATCATCTTACGACGTTGAACTGGGTCGGCACGCGAAATAAGAGTAATCCATGCTTCTAAAGAGGCAGCCCCTGCGACATGAACACCTTCCCCACGAATCTCCAAATCAGAATGAATCTCAATGACACGAGCACCTCGAGGAAGCATCCAATACAAATGTTCTTGCTTGGGACCTGTAATACAAATTGCAGACCCACATATGCGTTGAATCATAAACGAAGCACTTGACCGTGTAGGATAGACTACATTCACTATATATCCGTTCTCTTCCAGTGCGGATTCAATCGCATTTACATCTTCAGAATGTAATATCGATTCTTCTTGGAAAATTACAACACGTTTGGGGTCAATTGGTGTATCCTTATACGGACGAAATTTTGCACGCAATGCCTCTACATCTTCTTTCCATACCAAATCGTTGGCTCGAGGAGTCAACATCGTCACTTGCTCACTATAGGAAACCACATCAGGGTCGCGAGGAATGACGGGCATAACTTGTTCTTCCCACTGGAAGAATTGCAAACATTCTTGAAGACGAGGACAATCACGTGGCATCCACATATCTCCAGTATAGCCTTGTTCTTTCATCCGTAATATACGCCCCAAATACTTTTGAAGATAGGAAAATGGATTTGATGCGTCCGTATCCTCTAAAGGGGCTGCCAACACAGACTTTACACCAATTCCTGGTGTCATGTGACTAATATTCGTTCGCGACCATGCCTCGCGCATGACTGGCGTTTGTCCCACAAAGACGGACTTGTAATTATAGACAAGTCCATTTGGCGTTGTAAATGCATGTTTGAATGAATAGACTTTCTCATCTTCTTGAGGAACGAATGTATTGTCTGAATTACGTTCGTAAATAAATGTTTCTTCACGCGATACCATACGGCAAAATGTTTTCAAGTGACGTTCGTCTGCAGAATACACACGTCGAGAGAATGATTGTGCCTTGGGCCAGTCAATTTGATAGGGGGCAAGATTTGACATTGGTTCTAAATCATGAAGCCCAGTCGGATCAAGATGTAAATAGACAGACTTATCAACACAATCTTGTGGATTATAGGTTCGGACTTGTGAGGAATGTTTATGGAGAGTTCGTATCGATAACGCTGGATTTGCAACAATAAACTTTTGACGCAAAAATTCAACCGAAATTGCATTATCACACCCTGCTCGACCAAATTCAAACGAAATACTCTTCCAATCCCACTTACGCTCCTTTACAGAATCCGAATGGACAATCCATGTATCTTGTGAATCTGAACGCGGTCCAAACAAGGTTGGTTCTCCTCCTTCCAAAGTTGATTCTTCATATCGTAACAGTGATAAACATATATTCTTCATACTAAGAGACCATACATGTCGTAGGGTCTGGTCAAAATAAATATCAGAATTTGCAAATAGAGCGATTGCATCAGATGGAAGAATTGTCTGAATTGCCTTACATACATCTGCATATTGTAATCGATGACCAATCACTCGTTCAATAAGTTTGTCTGAGTTTGGAAGAACACCTTTCCCCATATACTCTTCTTCATTTAATAAAAGAACTTTATCAATCAGTGGATTTGCAAGATTCAATTCCAGACAAGAACGAATTTCACGATCACGTTGTGCCTTAGGAGATATGAAAAATTGTTGAACTAGCCAACATTCTTCTGGTATAGCAGTTGTCCCCACTTGAATTCCAAACTTGGTCTGACAATCGTGCGTCACCATTTGAAATACTTCATCTTGTAATTCATCTTCATACAATCCAAATATACGTGCGACACGTAATACAACACTAATCGCAAGAATCACTCGCGCATCTGAATCACTTGTTTGATAGGTATACCCACAATGAGGAAACATATGCCCCATTTCTTCCAAACAAATCACATTTTGAAATCCTTCTTGTGTGAATCGGTCCATTCCATACGATGCCATTGCATGTTTTGACATGAATAAAAGTGTGCGTGTTTTTGGTGCTGTTGTTTGAAGCCATACTTGAACCTGTGCACTATACTCTCGAATAAGTACTGCCGTTAGTTCTGTGCCAAGTGTATTACACCATGTTGAATAATACGAAAGTTCAGAAAGAATCGTGTCCCAACGTGCATACCGATATGCATGTGGATATGCACCAGGTTGTTGACGAAGCCACATAAGTGTTTTTTGATTCTTATATAAATGTGTTTCTGTTTTCATAATTCGGATTGGCTTACCCGTTAGTGGATGGCGCATAAACATCCTTCTCCTATATATGCAGGGTATGTGCTTAAGCAGTTTGTTACAAACTATACAGAAGGATGAACCGCACAGACGTAGCAATTGTTGTCAATACATGCCCAAAGTATTTCTATATACTCGATGCACATTTTGGTCTCTTGCGTCGATATGGTGAAGCATGTAAATGGCCCATCTATCTTGCGACAGAACAACCTGATGAGTTTGCAATCCAAATGATTGCAAAAAAATATAATGTGACGATTCTTTCACTTGATAAATCACATGCAGACTTTTTAGAAAGTCGAATCGCAGCTGTCGATGCATTACCACCCTCAATTCAATATATCCTTCCTCTCCAAGAAGATTTCTTGTTAGAACGACCTGGAATTGATGTGACTGCTCTTCAAGAAGCGCTCGGTCTATTTGATTCCAATCATTTGATTCAAAGTATTCGCTTGATGCCATGTCCTAGTTCAAGTGCACGAGGTCAGTTTATTGGCAATTGGAAACAGCTTCAAGCAAATGATTCCTATTTTTCATATCAAGCAACACTCTGGCGTCGTTCAACCTATCGCGACTATTTATTTCGTCTTGTACGTCGTTGTCAAGAAGAATATCCTTTATTACAGCCTCTTACACCTGAATGGAATCAATTCGCTGTTCAAACGAATCCAGCCGAAACTCATATTGGGTTGAGCCTTTTGGATGCCATGTTTCCAAATGCCATTCATTTATGTTGGTCTCGTAAAGCTTCTTGGGCAAATGCAGTCTACTGGTCTCCATGGCCCTATCGACCTACTGCCATTGTAAAAGGTGTTTTGGAACCATGGGCTGCTGAACTTATCCGCCGCGAAGGATTTGTAGCGAACCCTTCAGGATAAGCGTAAAACCCTCCTAAGGACTTTTATTCTAACTGGATAGAATGTCAACCAGTCTTGATCGTATATCAGAACAAGCAGATTCCCTTGAATGTTTACCAGGAATGACACGACGAACAGAAGGCCCTGGGGATTCTGTTAAACCAATGTGTGACCTTGTCACACTTCCAGCAGGATTTTCACGAAATGTTATCTTAATTGCCACCGCAAGTATTAGTGATTCCAATATTTTTAATAATGGTCTCTATCAAAACTGTTTTATCTTATATCGACTCGCGGAAGCGATTGGCTGGATGCCTATTTTTGTAGTGAACACAAAACCAAAAAACTTATCCGAAGTTCCTGAATTACTTCGCTCCTGTCGTGTCGCCGAAGTAGAAGATATCTTAAAAACACCTCTTCCTGTTAAAGTCTATTTGGAAGTGGGAATGAGTATCGCCAGTAATCTTCGTCGATTTATGAAACTACTCGGTGCACGAACTTGTAAACTCTATCTTGGAAATATTCTCAATATTGATATTGAAACACCCATGTTCTTTCCAGGAATGAATTTTAGCCATCATGTAATCGGCGAACAAGATGAAATCTGGACCAGTCCACATTATACAATGAATGCAGAATATGCTGCTTGCTTGAACCAAGTAGAGCCTATCTTGGGAAAAAGTATGCGCATTGCCCCCTATGTATGGGACCCCTGTATCTTAACAGATGATGGACGCCGTCATGTCACATGGAAACCCCGTCGAGCAGATGAAAAACCCTGTATCATTGTCATGGAACCAAATATTAGTTTTCAGAAAACAGCACTGATTCCAATTCTGATTGCGGAAGAATATGCGCGTGCCCATCCTGATGAAGACTTTGATTTGGTGCTCCTCAATGGCGACCGTTTAATCGCCTCAGGATATTTCAAGGCAAATATTGAACCCTATTTAACACTTGCTACACAAGGGCGTATTAAATATGCAGCACGTCATGATATGATTAGCATTCTAAAATCGTATCCAAGCGCGACTGCAATTTGTCACCATGTGAATAATGAATTTAATTATATGGTTTTGGAGTTCTTATATGCAGGATACCCCGTTCTTCATAATGCAGTCGCATGGAAAGACTTTGGATATTATTATCCTGACAATGATACAACCAAGGGGTCGAGCATCCTTCATGATGCGATTCATTTGCATGCGGAACGTCTCGAAGCATACAAGGGTCATGGGCGTGCTCTTGCATGGCGACATAGTATCTATAACCCAGATATCCAAACAGCTTGGAAGAACATGTTGAATGATGCAATGAAACTACAGACAAACTAAACAGCCTGTGTTGGTCTAAACCATTCCTACGCGTAAAATCAGTAGGAACCATATGAGCCAATCACTCCATATTGGGATTGGAATTCATATTCAACATTCATTTTTTAGTAATGGTATGGCTACCACCGCATATTCTCTTGCAGAAGCACTACGAGCACTTGGACATACTCCATATTTTGTCAATACAAATATGACCCAAGCTTGGTTTGAAGATTGTAGTGAATGTAAGGATACGTTTGCAATTCGCCATTTATGTCAATGGAAATCGTCTGAACAATTTGACATATTTATTGATATTGATGGATTTATACGCGCGGATGAACGGCGTCGTATTGCAAAACGTATCGTTGTATTTATTCGTAAACTCACATTTCTCCATGAAATGGAACGTTCTGTCTATCCAATTCAAGGGCCTATCCGCAATCTTCATGACTGTGATGCATTATGGATGTGGTCCAGTCCAAAGAGTGACCAAGATGCGCATATTCTTGCACTTCTCTCTCAAAAACCAGTCTTTCAACTTCCATTTACGTGGTCTGCAAAACCAACCGAGTCACATGCAAATGGCCGTCCAGAATGGTTGACTGAAAGTCAAAAGACTTCCTCGGATCATCCATGGGAATGTCATATCACCGAAAGCAATCAAAGTGTCGCAAGCAGTTCTACACTCCCACTTGTCATTGCAGCCTACGCAAAAACACACACAACTCTTCCATTTCATTCCTGTATGATTCATAATGCAAATGATATTGGCAATCATCCATTTTTTAAAGATAATGTTTTGTCACATTGTCAACGACCAGGATTATCCATCCAAACCGTTGGACGGCAGCGAGTTAGTGATTGGCGCACACAAGCCAAATCATGGGTTTTATCCCATACACGATTTATGACTGTAAAAACTGCTCTTCTTGATGCAGTGTGGCATGGTATTCCTACCATTCATTCAAGTCCCTTCCTCCGTGATTTGGGTCATGGATTAGAACGTTTCTATTATGATGATAATTCTGTCACTGGAGCGGCGGCGGCAATTACAAATATGATGAATGATTATGAATTACGTTCTGGATTTTTTGCAGAAGGAACGATTGAAAAACTTCGTCACTCAATTCGTGTTGCAATGGACCCTGTCACACATCGTTCTGTATGGGAGGCGGCTTTGTCGTTTTCGCCCACACAACCAGCACAACCAGCACAATCTACAACACGTGTGATTACAGTTGGATTTAGCGACTTATGGCAAGATGCAAATCATACTTATAATTTCTGGACATTGCTCTTAGAACATGCATGTCGCTCTCTCAAAACGCCTGTCCAAATTTGCGGTGTGAACATTACAGATGAAAATGTGAATACACCCATCGATTTACTCTTTTTTGCGCCTTTCGGTGATACATGGACACGAGTCCCTTCCAAGGTTCCCAAGATTCATATCACAGGAGAAAATACTCCTTCCAAGTTTGGCCCAGGGGTTGTTCTCAATCTCGGATTCGAAGCCACAGACTTGTCACGTGGCATCTATCGCTTCCCTTTATGGATTCAATACCTTGATTGGTTTGGTGCCGACCAAGCTCGTCTCCAAAATCCTCGTTCCATGCCCATCGCAAATGTTTTTGAACCGAACAAGGACATGATTCAAGCAAAAAAGAAGTTCTGTGCATTTGTCGTGAGTAATCCATCCAATTCCTTACGAAATCAAGCCTTTCAATGGTTGAACTTATATAAACCAGTTGACTCTGCAGGACGATTATATAATACTGTTGGTGATGTCATTTTTGTAGAAAACGCAGGGGGTGGTGGAGGAGAACTTAAGAAGTTGGAGTTCTTACAAGACTATAAATTCTGTATCACATTTGAAAACTCACGAGGAGATGGGTATGTGACTGAAAAACTTCTTGCAGCCAAGGCGGCAGGTTGTATTCCAATCTATTGGGGGGCCGAAAATGTGACGGATGATTTTGCAGAAGGGTCATTCTTAAATATGAACCATATTCAAACTCCTTCCGATTTAATTGAAGCAGTCAAAGCGCTCGATGAACATGAGGATGCATATATGGCCATGGCAACTAAATCATCGATTACTCTTGCAAAGGAACAAGCACGTCTTGCAGAAGTTGCCAAGTTAATTCTTACACATGTATTGGATAAAGAGTCTGTTGCCACACTTCCATCGACTCTTGGTTCTGTATCCTCACCGAAACAAGTTGAACCTGTTCAAACAAAATCTGTAGCCCCTTCCTTAAAACCACTTGCACTCAAATGGGTCGATGATAGTTCGAATGACTTTCTTGATTCGCCAACTGAATCATGCACATGGAATGGTCGCACACTCTTATGCACATTTGCCACCAAACGCTTCCTTGGAAGCCTCTCGACATGGCTCCAAAGCGCACATGCACAAATGAACGCGGATTCATCCATCAGTATTCGTGTGTATCTTGGAGACGATATTGATGAATACGATTCTCGCGTCTTAAAAACAGAATTCAATTATGCGAGTTTTATTCGTGTACCTTCCAAAACACTTACAGTGGAAGGATTTCCTGATTTGTGGGACCCACAACACTTTGCATGGAAACTTTGGATTTATCAACAACTTGTCCGTGAACGAGCTCTTCAAGGAACATGTATTTGGTATATGGACGCTGGTTCATGTATCATTCGAATGCCAAATGAATGGCTTGGACAATCAAGAGGGTCTGGAATCTGTTTACTTGAAGACCCTGAACAAACAAATGGACAATGGTGTCATGAACAATTCTGTCAAATGCTTACAGTTACACCAGAGGAAAAGGCTGCACAACAAGTGGTGGGTGGAATTGTGAGTTTCTTGGGAGGACATCGTGACGCATGGAATCTGTTTACAGAAGCATGGACATTTGCACAAATCCGTCCAGTAATTGTAGGGCCAAAATGGGCAGGGGTGGGTCCAGATGGAAAACCATTTGGTCACCGTCATGACCAAAGCATTTTGAGTGTCCTTCGTCTGCGTCATAAGACACCTGTCTATCCATTATATTCAGTTTACAATCATGAATCGGTTCGTCGCACATTAAAATCTGGGGCAGCTCTCTATGTACATCGTGGTCAATTCAAAGAACATGAAGCATTTGCCCCCAAAATTGGAGAAGTGCATATTATTAGTTTAGCCAAGCGTGCTGACCGCATTAAACGATTCAAAGAAACTCATGAATCTTGGACAAAACAAGTTTGTTTGCGCCCTGCCTATGATGGTCGTCGTATTTCCTTGACACCTGCTCTTGCAAAACTCTTCCAACCAAATGATTTCCACTGGAAAAAGTCTGTGATGGGATGTGCATTGAGTCATTTGTCTCTTTGGTGTGAATTGGCCATGGAACCTGAATGTTGTGAAAACTATCTTGTCTTGGAGGATGATGTGAAATTCAAATCTGGGTGGTTGGAACGATGGGCAGAAGCCGCCAAACATATTCCAGAGGATTATGATATTTTGTATCTTGGGGGCATCCTTCCTCCCAATAAGGCTATGTTTCAAAATGTTCTTGAACCAGTGAATTCCCATTGGTCGCGTGTTGCGCATAATTCAATCTTTGGTCAAAATCCTACCACACGTTACTTTCATTTTTGTAATTATGCCTACATTATGAGTCGAAAAGCTGCCCAGAAGCTTTTACAAACATTTGGCCAATATGGTGGGGTTCATACAAGTGCCGACCATATGATTTGTAATCGCACAGAAGACCTTGTGCATTATGTATTGACCCCTCTTGAAGCAACATGTTACCAAGACGACGATCCCAAATATGCACAATCGCAATTTAATGATTTTAGTCGCATTGATGGATTTGATAGTGATTTATGGAATAATGATGAACGTTTTTCACAAACTGAAATCCAATCATGTTTGGAAAAATGGACAGACCCCCGTGCAATTCCTGTCCTTGAGGCTCTTCAAGATGCCAAACACACTACATTCCTTCAAGAACAACCACAATCACAACCACAATCACAATTACAAGAGAAACCCACACGTTGGGTTACAATTGGAGACCATACACTTACCCCTCATGCGCTTCATGAATTTAGCTGGCTCAAGGAATGTTTTGGTGCATCAATTGAAACTGTTCAAACTATTCCTGTCCATCACGACCCTTTACAGAATCATCCAATCTTTATAATTATGAGACCTCATATCGAATTATACGCAAATGTATTTCAATACTATGAAGCTGCACATCGACCATTTTCTGTGCTTCATCTTTCGGATGAATTCTGCAAAGACCCAGTGGACTGGATGAAGTTCACCATGCTCAAACATGTGATTCGAACCTATCCACGCGCAGACCTTCCATGTTCCGAAAAAGTCATTCAACTTCCATTGGGTCCAGCACTGGTCGCTCCTCCAAACGCAATGCTTTCCCCTCAACGAGACCTTGTATGGTCCTTCCATGGAACAAAATGGATGAATCGTGAACAACTTCTCGCTCCTTGGAAACAGGTTGGACCTCATGATTGTGCATTCTATGATGACTGGATGGCTCCGAACCAACTTGGTCCCGAAGCATACAGTAAACTTTGTATGTCAAGTATATTTGTGTTATGCCCTCGCGGACATAATGTCGAAACTTTTCGTTTCTATGAAGCACTTGAACATGGTGCAATTCCAGTATTTGTGCGTGAAGAGGGGGATGATGCCTATTTTACATTTCTTACCAAACATCTCCCCATCATTTCATTTCCCACATGGGGACATGCACTTGTTGCTGCAGTTGGTCTCTTGAATAATCAACAGACCCTGATTAACTATCGCAAACATCTCTTCACAAGCTGGATACAATGGAAGGAAATGCTCAACCAACAGTGTCAACGTGTGCTTGTCGACAATTCATAAATCGTTTCCACCATGATTGTTTGATTGGTGGAGGTGGATTCTGAATCGATGACTCTGTATGTTTGGAACACCATTCATCAAATGTAAATTTCGAGCCCATACTACGATTGCATCGTGGACATAAGGGAACTAAATTCTCAATTGTTGTTGCACCTCCTTTTGATTCTGGAATGTTATGACCAGACTCAAAATCAAATACAGTAATTGATGTGGAACACCATGTGGTTGGACACTTTCCTTCAAATACGCGCCCCATATGTGCCACCCATACCTCTTCGCGAAGTTTCACTGGAATCTTCTCTTTTCGTTTTGTAGAAGTCTTTGTTGACTTTGACGTTGGCTTTCTATGGTTTGCCAATGGAAGAATTGACCGCATAGAAAATAATTTTCGCTCCATACAACGTAGTTGTGAAGAAGGTTAAAGCCTTCCAAACTATGGAATGTAGAATCGTATGGCACTTCCTTCTTACCTACAAAGTTTAGAATCAGTGTTAGGGTCAAATGTGTCTAGAGAAGCAACAAAATTATCAGCACCTGCTCTTCCAACATTTTTAACCTCTGCAGACCTTGCCAAAGGCCTCACCACAAGCAATGGCGGCTCAACCGCAGGAAAACTCAAATTCCTGTTTGTTGGAACCCATTGTCATCAAGTCACTGGATACAGTAAAGTCACCTATGGATTTATGAAACAACTCGCAAAACAATCCAATCTTGCTGTGACCCATTTTGGATTTCAAAAGAATCCTGGAATGCCTCCGAATTATCGCCCCTATCCTCCTAATATTCGTGTGTTGGACGCTGCAGAAATGGAAGCCCGCTCTCTTCCACCTGGAAGTCCTCCTCAACAAGGATTTGGATTCCATATTCTTCCTGATGTAATTCGTCATGAAGCTCCTGATGTTGTTCTCATTTATAATGATATGGGAGTCATCACACGTTTCTGTGAAGAAATTCGTAAGAGTGGAATTCCTCGCACATTCAAACTCTGGCTCTATGTCGATCAAGTCTATCCTTACCATCCACAAATGTTTATTGATGTGATTAATCGTGATGCAGACCGTGTCTTTGCCTTTACTAGCTTCTGGAAACAATCCCTCAAAACGCAAGGTGTCACACGCCCTATTGATGTTCTTGGTCATGGATTTGAACATGATACATTTTTCCCGTTAAATCGTGAAGAAACACGTAAGAAGGTTGGTCTTCCCAATGATGCATTTATCTATATGTGTTTGAACCGCAATCAACCTCGTAAGCGTTATGATTTATTGGTGATGGCCTTTGTCGAACTTGTCGCAAAATATCCTACCAAACCTGTATTCTTAATGTGTATTTGTGATAAAGGTGATAAAGGTGGCTGGCCTCTCTTTGAAATCTTCCAACGTGAACTCAAGTTACGAGGACTTCCTTTGGAACGATTTGGCAATCGTTTGATGCTCAGTAGTTCGGATATGAATTTCCGTGATGAAGATATTAATATGTTTTACAATCTTGCCGATGTTGGTGTTAGTGCTGCAGATGGAGAAGGATGGGGTCTCTGTAATTTTGAACAAATGGGAGTAGGTGTCCCTCAAGTGGTTCCTGACATTGGTGGCTTCAAAGAATTCTGTTCCAAGGATAATTCCGTGCTTGTCAAACCCAAACACCGTTTCTACTTACCCATGGTTCATAGTCCTGTCAGTGGAGAAGCAGAAGCAGTAGACCCCCATGATATGTGCATTGGTATGGAAGAATATCTCTTGGACTCGGAGAAACGTAAACAACATGGAGA
>JACCDP010891945.1_pt1 | contig 12809 bp, 9 predicted proteins | sample 7445841 | NCBI WGS metagenome assembly JACCDP01 (sample SAMN15323441, study PRJNA562643) | freshwater metagenome | isolation source: river surface water | place: USA:Blue River Watershed | collected 2017-08-17
ACATCTCTTAGAACTTGACTTGGTTCGCCCGCAATAACTAGAAGTTTCTCGCCCAGAGATTTATCAAGTGAACGCAAGCTGTTTGCTAAATAAGCTAGACGAAAGGCGCCAGATTTGCCGGCGATACGGGCATCCATAATAAAAAGTGGGACTATCTCTTCGCCAGCTGCAATTGCCTCGAGTAGAGCGGGATTATCCGAGATGCGCAAATCGCGGCGGAACCAGATAATTGCGCGCTTACTCATGGCATTATTCAACCACTATGGAGTTAATAAAGAGATATCAAATTCGTGGGGTACCAGGTGAGGTAAGCCGAATAAATTTTGCTGGCCGTACCGTCGATTACTGGATCCCTAAAGGTCCAACACAGCATCTATTAATCGCTCATGATGGGCAAAATGTCTTTGATGGCAAAACCTCTACCCATAGACGCAGCACTTGGGAGATGGCGCAGAGTGCATCTCGAGTGAGTGATCAATTAAAGCTAGTTCCACCTGCGATCATCGCGATATTTCATAGTGGCTCTAAAGCGGATCCTCATGGTCGAGGTAAAGATTTATCCCCACAGCGCTTCTTTCAAGAGGATGTGGCTGTTCTTAATCCAGTCAGCATTGTTAAAGCTGATCTAGAACATCTGCGTGGTGATAACTATTTGAATTCGATCTTTGATCAGATCGTGCCAGCCGTCTTGGCCAGTGCGCAGCTCGATATTCCCGTGATCAATCGAGCCATGATTGGCTCAAGTATGGGCGCCTTATCAACTCTTTATGCGGGAATCCAGCGTCCCGAGCAGATGAGCGCATTATTAGCGCTTTCACCACATTGGACTATCGGTGGCGATCGGCTAGTTGAAAGAACAGTTGGCGAGCTTCCAAGCCCTGGTTCTCATCGTGTTTGGATGAGTCGCGGAACTAAGAGCCTTGATGCTGATTACAAACCTTTTCAAGAAAAAGCCGATCGCCTAATGCTAGAAAAAGGTTACCGACTTGGACATGACTTTGTAAGTAAGGTTTATGAAAAAACCAGCCACAACGAGAAGTCCTGGGCAAGTTACCTAGATCATGTAATGAAATTCTGGTTGGCTAACTAGTTTTAGTAGCTAACTTTATATTTCATAATCTTTGAAGTAGCCATCTTGTTGGCTGCATTCTTAACAACCGAAACAAATTCCAGATTGGTGCCGCTTGTATATTTACGTGGCTCTAGAAAAACTCGATATAAACCAGCATCGGCAATTTCGCCTTTGACGGTTCGATGATCGGAAGTTCCAATATTTATCCAGCTTTTACCTGCTTCACGTACCAAGAACGTTACTTGATTATATTCATCGCCCTTAACTGTAGAGCTGATTTCCAATAAGTAATCCATTGCGAAATCAGAGCGGGGTGAATTTAACGTGATTGAAGGGGCAATTTTCGCTTTGAATTTAGCTGCAGCTTTCAAGACCACATAGCCTGTTGGAGCTACTTTTACTGTCAACGTATTGCCTGATGATGATGAAGAAACCGCGGTACCAATTATCGGGTTCCACTTTGAACCTGAAGTGCTAACGGTAAATTTAATTTCCTTAGCAGTATCTCCTGAGTTAAATACCACTGCATACTCTTGGCCATTTAAATATCTAGTTGTAGCAAAGAGTTCTCCCGATGCATAACGAATTTGTTGAGTTCCGTTACGTAGCGCTGGGTTGGCTTTGATAATCGCTTGCATGGCGCTGATCTGATCCTCTAGTGGATTTGGGACATCAAATGCGCTTCGAGTTCCGATTGGCTCGGATCCGATGCGTTCCTCGCTCTGCCAGTATGAAACCAGTGTGGGGAACATATCTTGGCGAGCAGCTTTATCTCCACCGCTTCCGATCATTCCCTTTTCATCGCCGTAATAAAGAGCAGGTCCTCCGCGCAAGAGATAAAGAAGGGCATTGGCTAGTTTAGATTTCGCTAGCGCATCTTCGTCGCTTCCGGTTTTGTTATCAATAAACATACCAATGCGGCCCATATCGTGATTACCAAGAAATGTAGTTAGGCCATATGCCGAAGTTGTTGCAGTTGTATAGAGATCATCTGCATTAAAGAGTTCAACTAATTTTTCTGCTCCACGTCCATCTGTTACATAAGCTGTCACATTGCTTTGGAATGGGAAATCAAGAACTCCAGGAAAAGCTTGGTCGCGAACAAACTTTGCTGTGTTCAATGGGTTTGAATCAAATACTTCACCATAGATTGGAAAGTCGGTCTTTCCTGCGCTTTTTGCGGCTTTCAAAACGGCTGGGATGAATGCTTGCCAGAATTCCGGATTTACATGTTTTGCAGTATCGATGCGATATCCATCGATACCGAATTTGGTAATCCAGGTACTCCAGACATCTATCCAACCTTTTACCACCTCTGGCTTTTCAGTAAAGATGTCGTCTAGGCCAAAGAAGTCGCCATCAAATACCGAGGTACCCGACCAATTTGAATCTCCTCGATTGTGGTAGTTCGTAATGTCATTTAAGAAAGCCGGTTTCTTGATATTTGCATAATTAGCATCTACTGAAGCTTTTTTTGCGAAAGATACATTGGCATCTAACTTGGGAAAGGTCTCTTTTCCAGCAAATTGTGCAGGATCAAAAGCTTTTCCAGATGCATCTAGATATGGGGCACCTTTGTGGCTGACATAAGCATTGTTATCTGAATATTGAATGATGTCTGCGGTGTGATTTACCACGATATCGATAATTACTTTTAAGCCGATTGCATGAGCTTTAACTACAAATTCTTTAAAGTCGTACTCGGTTCCGAGATGAGGATCAATTGTTGTGAAATCTAGGCCCCAATAGCCGTGATAGGCAGCTGAATTTCCCTGCATATACTGCTGTTTAACAGGTGGGGTTACCCATATTGAGGTAAAACCAAGCTTTTTAATGCGATCTAAACTATTGGTAAGGCCTTTGAAATCCCCGCCGTGGAACATTCCGTAATCAGCTGGATCAAAACCATGTTCATAGGAGGTTGCTTTAAGACCACCGAAATCATTTGAAGTATCACCATTTGCATAACGATCGGTCATTACAAAATAAGCTGATTCATCACTTTGGGCGCCACGAGCGATATTGGTAGCAAGCGATGCGATATTTACCGCGGCTGTTCCTGCACTTACCGAAAGAGCTAGAGTTCCTACGGTCAGAAGCGTTAATACTTTTTTCATCAAGCCACTTCCCAAATACCAGCAACACCATTCTTGCTCTTTAGCTTCAAGTGAGATCCACTCGCGGTTGGACCGAAGTGGGTTCCGATAATTGAATATCCTAACTTGCTCAAATCAACATCAACCTTGGTCTTATCTCGCGCAACTAAAATTAACAAATTCTGATTTGTTGCCTCGCGTAGGAAGAGCAAGTGGTCATCTTGCACATCAATCCACCGCAAGCCACCTTCAATAAGTGCAGGTGATGTGCGACGTAGTTTCACAAGTTCTTTAACTGAATTTAAGAAATCATGATCCCAATTATGAGAATTATCCCAAGTCATAGTGCGGCGGCCATCTTCGCCCCATGCGCCTTCGAGACCGATTTCATCTCCAGCATAAATTGATGGGACTCCTGGATAAGTGAGCAATAGACCCATCGCTGCCAAATGTTTTTCTTTATCGCCGCCAACAACATTGCGCATGCGCGCAGTGTCATGTGAATCTAACAACGTCATGCTGTCGATTAAATTTCGCCACGGAATTGAAGAGTTAAATACCGTCATAGCTTTTACAAATTGCTCACCGGTTGTCTTTGGAATTGCGATTGGCAGGCCGTGAAATCCGCCAGTTTCTAGATTTGGCTTATGGTTAAACCAGGCCCAGAGTGGTCGCATAAATCCGTTGTAATTCATGGTGCCATCCCAGCCAGTTCCGTTGAGATCTGTAGGCCACATATCGGCATTTTCAGCTACCAGCCAAGTATTTGGCTTCATTTTATTCATCGCTTCACGAATTTCGCGCATAACTTCATCATGCATATCCGCATCGCGATAACGGCCGGTCTGATTACCGACATCGATGCGCCAGCCATCTAGGCCATATTTAGGTGAAAGCCATTTCTGGATAACAGAATTCTTCGCTTCATAGAATCGCTTACGAAGTTCTGCTGATGCAAAATTTAACTTCGGCATCTGTCGTACAGCATAGAAGGTTGCATAACCAAAGTGAGTCTTCTTATCCCAGTAGAAGAATTTATTTTCTTTGGAACTCTTGCTCTTTTTGCCAGTTAAGAACCAAGGATGCTCATTGCTGCAGTGATTAGTTGTGATGTCACCAAGTACTTTGATCTTTGCTTTCTTAGCTGCTTTCATAAATTCGAAGAAAGCTTTATCGCCACCTAATAGCGGATCAACTTTGTCGAATGAGGTGGCGTCATATCGGTGGTTTGATTTCGAAGGAAAGAAAGGTGTGAAGTAAATTCCGTTAGCACCTAATTCGATAATATGATCTAAGTGATTTGTTATGCCCTCAAAGTCGCCACCGAATAATTCGATTCCGGTTGTTGGTCCATGTCCGTGAGGTAGTGCATCCCATTGCATTGGTAGCGCCCAGTCTGGAGCTGGACGATCCACGCCCTTTGCAAAACGATCTGGGAAAATTTGATAGAAGACCGAACTTTTTAACCAAGTGGTGGTTCGAGGGCGTGCAATGATTCGGAAATCTTCATTGGTATGCACATCGTGAGCAAATAAGCCTGACGCATTTAGCCATTCATACTTACCTGATCGTGAAAATAGAAAACGGTACTGAACATCAAAATTCTTAACTGGGATCTTGGCCGACCACCAAGACTCAATATCGCCGGTGCCCTCTTTTGTCAGGAGTGCAACTGTGGATTCACTATCCATGTAATAACGGACTAGCCCCACATCGAAGGTATAGGTGTTTGGCACGCGTACGCGCAGCGTTACCTCTGAACCGATCTTCGGCGAATCAGAACTTACATATAGCTCGCTGCCATCGTGATGAGGCTTTAAATGGGCGTTATTGAAGGAGTTAGTTAAGGTCATGTATTTCCCTTGGGTTTCGCGGTACCGATTACCTAAAAGTACCTGTTTGCCAGCCCGTTTTAGAAGGGTTATTCGTGGGCTGGTCAGATGCTAATTCTCGCTGTATCCGCCCTATGTAACGGACTTAAATTTACAACGATTTCGATACAAATCCCGTTTTCGTTGGAAGGCCGTTAGCGCCCCCAATAAACTCAGGCAATCCCTAACGGGTTGATCATCCCTCTAAAAAAGTTAGAAAGGCAAACAATGATTCTACGTAAGCGTAGCCTTGCAACTGCTCTGGTTCTTGCCGTAGCAGCTTCAGGTGCAATTGTTGCTCCTTCATTCGCAGCAGTGAACCCAGCAAAGACAGTAACAATTTGGGTTGGCGTTGCAGATGCAACTAAGGATCAGCAGACTCCAATTATTAAAGAATGGGCTAAGTCCCAAGGCATCACAATCAACGTGGTTTACAACAAGGGCCGCGCAGATTTCATTAAGGCTGTTCCAGAAGGAAAAGGCCCAGACCTAATGGTTGGTGCACATGACTGGACCGGTCAACTAGTTTCTTCAGGAACAGTTGCTCCAATCGTGGTTGGTTCTCTAAATACAAAGTTCTCAAAAGCTATGAAGTCTGGTTTCACAATTAACGGCAAGCTTTATGGAATGCCTATCTACACAGAGAACATTGCACTTGTGTACAACAAGAGCAAGGCAAAGGATCCAAAGGGAATGTCATGGGAGCAGCTTCTTGCTTCATCTCGTGGCGTAACACTTCCATTCACACGTGGTGGAACAGGTAACGATCCATATCACATGTCACCAATTGCAACTTCATTCGGTATCTCAATGTTCACACGTAACTCAAGCGGTTGGACAACAACTGTTGGTTACACAGGTTCTGCTGCTGATAAGTATGCTGCTTGGTTAGCTACAAACGGACCTAAGTTCGTTGACGGTGGCTGGGATCAAATGGTTTGTAACATCCAAAATGGTGGATACGGAATCACCGGTCCATGGATTATGGGATCACTTAAGTCAAAGTCTTCAACTAAGTTGATCTTGCCTGATGGCACAAAGCAGGATTGCACAGGCGCTGCTATGACAGCTGATGAAATTGGCGTTGCCAGCTTCCCATCAGCTGGTGGCAAGACTCCACACCAGTTCTCAGGTCAATATGGATACTGGCAATCAGTAAAGGTTGCTGGAGCAAAGAATGCTGTAAACGTAGGAAAGGTTCTACGTTTCGTAGGTTCAGCTGACTTCCAGGGCGAATTCGCAAACATCAAGGGTGCAGAGCGTATTCCTGCAAACGCTGATGCACTTGCAAAGCTAGATGACAAGCAACTTGCTGCATTTGGTGCTGCTGGTCAGAATGCATATCCAATGCCTTCATATTCATTTATGGATACTGTTTGGACAAAGATCGGTGCAGCTGAAAAGGCTCTTGCCGAAGGAAAGGTTGCTTCAGGCGATATTTCCGGATACATGGATAAGGCAATGAAGGCTCTTCAGAGCACAATCGACGCTGCTTAATTAGCTTCGATTCACTAGAAATAGTGAGTTAGGGGTTCGGAGTCAGCAATGGCTTCGAACCCCTAACTTTTCTAGAGAAAAAGTTTTAGAATTTACAAATAATTGTTTTAGGTATTGCAAGAATTATTCAAAGGAGTCAATTGCCCATGAGAACACGAAATAAGAATTTCGAACTTCACTCAGGCGGCACTCCAAGTTTACGCGGCACCTTAGCCAAGATCTTCATTCTGGGCATGGTCGATGCTGGCGTTGGTTTTGTATTAATGATCCTGTTTGGCAAAGAAAAGTACGGCTTAGCGATTTTTTTCGGAATCGTTACGTTAGTCGTCAACTGGATTTACTTACGCCGTGGTGGATTACCGGCTAAATATTTAACACCTGGTGTTCTCTTACTACTGGCTTTCCAAGTTTATGTAGTCATTTTCAGTGGATACATCTCGTTTACAAACTATGGTGACTCGCATAATGGAAATTATGTTGAAGCCCTAGATGCTATTCAGCAGGCTGCCGTTGAGCCGATAGAAGGCGCAACAGAATACGAGATTAAAGTAGTGCGCTCAGCTGATGGCGCGGTGCAGTTCCTGGCTTTTGATTTAAATACCTCCAAGATTTATCTGGGCGGCGAGAATTATTCAAAGCATCCTTGGCGCGAAGTTAGCGCAGCCGATGGTCTAGTTACCGACGAATCTGGTTATCCAACTGCATTCGATGGCCTTACTTTCTTAAATGATGATGAGATCACGGAAATCGATCCGGGTGTCACAACAATGAAAATTCCACTTGGGCCAGATCTGGGCAAAGATGGCTTTATTGCAACAGCGGATGCTTTCTTTGCGCAACAAAATCGCTTCTCTTATACCTATGATGAGGTGAATCGAGTAATGACTCGAGTAAGTGATAACAAGGAATTTATCGCAGACGATGAAGTGGGTTACTTCAAGAACGCTGATGATGGCGAAATTCTAAGTGGTATCGGCTGGCAAGTAAGAGTCGGCTGGAAGAACTACGCGAAAATCTTCGGCGATAAAGATCTGCGTGGACCGCTTGGTGGAATCCTAATCTGGACCTTCTTATTCGCATTCGGTTCAGTATTTTCGACCTTCGTAGTAGGTCTGGCGCTTGCGCTTATGTTTAATGACCAGCGAATTCGCGGACTACGTATCTACCGAGCAATTTTCATCTTGCCATATGCATTCCCGGCCTTCTTGTCGGCCTATGTTTGGCGAGGTTTGCTCAACACAGAGAATGGTTTTATTAACAATACGATCCTGGGCTTTATGGGTGAAAATAAAATTCAGTGGTTCGAGCAGCAAGGCGCTGCCCGTGCGGCAGTTCTCCTTGTTAACTTGTGGCTCGGCTTCCCATATATGTTCTTAATCTGTACCGGAGCCCTTCAGGCGATTCCAAATGATTTAACTGAAGCAGCCAGCATCGATGGTGCCTCACCATGGAAGATCGTTAAATTAATTAAATTGCCTTTACTTCTGGTTTCACTGGCACCGCTTTTAATCGCATCGTTTGCTTATAACTTCAATAACTTTGGTGCGATTTACCTACTTACTGGCGGTGGTCCATTCCTAGATCCGACCCTTAAGGTCGAAGCAGGAGCAACCGATATTTTGATTACCTTCGTATACCGAATTGCGTTTAGTCGTTCTGTCGGTGCAGATTATGGCCTGGCAAGCGCATTCTCAGTACTGATCTTCTTGATCATCGGCTCTATTTCATTCTTTAGCTTTAAACGGACTCGTGGACTTGAGGAGCGAACACAATGACCACTTCGACAGCTTTGAACGCACGTCATCCGAAGGTTAAGCGTGGCGGATTCGTTAAATGGTTTGTGAGATTTGGGTGGAAACACCTAATTGGCCTTGCTGTAGTCGCCTTTTCCACCTTCCCATTACTTTATATTCTTTCTACATCTTTAACAGAGATGGGAAATATTGAGAACTATGCTCTTTTCCGCCAATTTTATTTAGGCAATTACCATGACTTATTAACGTCTACCGATTATCCCTTTGTAATTTGGATGAAGAACACTTTGATCTTGGCCGGCGCAACAGCAGTAATTAGCGTATTTATCAGTGCGTTAGCTGCGTTTGCATTCTCTCGTTTGCGATTTAATGGCCGCAGAGCTGGTCTGTTATCGCTTATTTTGATTCAGATGTTCCCATCTATTCTTGGTTTAGTTGCCGTTTACGGAATCCTAAGCAAGTTAACTGACTACGTTCCGGCAATTGGCCTGGGAACAAAAATTGGTTTGATTCTGGTTTATCTTGGTGGCTCTCTCGGAGGCGGAACCTACTTGATGTATGGCTTCTTTAATACGATCCCTAAGGAGCTCGATGAAGCAGCCAAAATTGATGGCGCTACTCATACCCAAATTTTCTATCGAATTATCTTGCGTTTAGTCGCACCAGTTCTTGCAGTTATGGCGCTGCTCTCATTTATTGGAACCTTTGGTGATTATGTTTTAGCATCAATTGTCTTCAATACCAATGAGCAGTACACAGTTGCAGTTGGATTACAGTTACTGCTAGCTGATCCATGGACTAAGAACTGGGCGATGTTTGCTGCAGGCGCAGTTATGTCATCGCTTCCGATTGTGATCATCTTCGTATCGCTACAGAAGTACATCACTAACGGTCTTACCGGCGGCGCGGTTAAGGGTTAAGCCTGTATCCAGACTGTTGTTTCGCCTGGCACTTGATTGCCAATTAGCGGCTTGCTGCTGAGTAGAACTTTTCCCTTTGGAAGTTTTACTGGCTGCTTGCCAAAGTTGGTAAATGATTGCCAGCCATTTGGGCGAGCAAAATGAAGTACATGGCGATTCCAGTTGAAGATAAATTTGATTTCTTCAGCACATTGCAAGGCTTTACGCATGGCAATTGCGGTGCGGTAAAGGTTTAGCACTGAATTTAGATCAGCTTCATTTGCTTCGACTGAAAATAGCCCGAAATTATCTGGTTGGGGTAGATGTGATCCACCTGGGCCAAAGCCAAATGAGGAACCGCCTTGCGCTGTTCTATTTGCAGCCCAAGGTAAAGGAATTCGGCAGCCATCGCGACTACGTGCTTTGCCGGGATTTCTAAACCACTGTGGATCCTGCATCGCTTCGCGAGGAGTATCAGCAACTTCAAATAGGCCAATTTCTTCGCCTTGATAGAGATAGGTAGATCCTGGAAGCGCCAGAATTAACATGGTCGATGCGCGAGCTCGATCAATACCTTGCTTCTGATCTAGCGGCGCTGACTTTCCTTCGGAGATGTACCACTTAACTAAATCTGTCTTATCTGGCAGGCCATATCGAGTTGGATGGCGCACTACATCGTGATTTGAAAGCACCCAAGTATTAGAGGAGCCTGATTTTTCAGCTCGCTTCATACTGTTGTTGATCAAATGCTTAAAGCGCTTGGTATTCCAATCAGCATGTAATAAGTCGAAGTTAAAAGCTTGCCCAAGAGTTTCTTCGGAAGCATAAGCACCTAAACGGTGCGCAGGAGCACTTGCTTCGGCAACTGCAACACGTGGTGGGTCATATTCGTTAAATACTTTGCGCCACTCGCGATAGATCTCGTGGACTTCATCGCGATCAAAAAGCGGGTCACTACCATCTGGCTTCTTTGGATCAATATCCATTGTGTCACGAGCTGGTAATCCATCAGAGAAATCTTTGGTGAGCGCATGCGCAACATCAATACGGAAACCATCTACTCCACGATCCGACCAGAAGCGAAGGGTCTTGATGAAATCATCACGCACTTCTTGGTTATCCCAATTGAAATCAGGTTGCTCTGGAGCAAATAGGTGGAGGTACCACTGCCCAGGTGTGCCATCTGGTTCGGTAACTCGAGTCCAACCTGTTGGGCCGAAGTGGCTAACTAGTTCAGATGGGCGGATGTCACCATTTTCGCCAAGGCCATCATGGAAGATATAACGATCGCGTTCAGGTGAGCCACGGCCAGCCTTTAGCGCTGCCTGGAACCACTCATGCTGATCTGATGAATGGTTTGGAACGATATCTACAAATACTCGAATGCCAACTTTATGAAGTTCTTCGATTAATTTATCGAACTCTTCAAGCGTGCCAATACGTGAGTCTACATTCCGGTAATCAGCAACGTCATAACCACCGTCTGCTAACTCAGATGGGTAAAACGGGCTAAGCCAAACTGCATCAATGCTTAGCGATTTTAAATATGGCACGCGATCGATCATGCCGGCTAGATCGCCGATGCCATCACCATTTAAATCAGCAAAGCTACGTGGATAGATCTGATAAACGACAGCTTGGCGCCACCATTTCTTGTCACCAGCGATAAATTTGTAATCAGCCATAATTCGAGAAGGCTAACAGAAGCAAGGAAATATTTATGCGTTAACCATGCGTTGCAGAGTTGGTAACAAAACAGTTATCCATTCTCGGTAGCCGTTTTCATTGATATGTAACTTTAAAATCGGCTCATCGGTCATTACATATTGATCGGCTAGCGATAACCCATCTGGCGCAACAAAAATCGGCCAGAGATCAATAAATTCGATATCAGCTGGCTTATTTACTTTTAAATATTCATTTGCCTCGATGACTCTTTTACGTAGATCTACCCCTGAAGCTTCAAGGCCACGAGGCAAAATGGTGTGCAGAATAATCTTGGTACTTGGGATTGCCGCCTTTAACTCAGCAACAATTGCCAACACTCGAGCGCCGACATCGGCACCTGCACGATTAATTAGCGGATTTCCAAAATCGTTGGTACCGATTAACACCGAAATTACATCCGGTTTCGCGGCAGCAATTTCTGAAATTGCTTCCAATAATCCATCAGTTGAACCACCAGGAACAGCGACGTTAACTACTTCAGCAAAATCAATTGCTTCAGCCCAATTTCCTGATGCAGTAATGCTGTCGCCAGCAAAAACTATTTTCAATGAAATATCGAATTAGTTGTGAATCATTCCGACTGTTTCATCCCAGCCGGCAACATCTTCTGGGCGGCGAGCTGGCTTTCCAACATAACGTGCAGATGGACGGATCAAGCGACCAGTGCGCTTCTGTTCGAGGATATGTGCCGACCAACCTGCAGTACGGGCAGCTGTAAACATCGAAGTAAATAGTGGCGCTGGAACTTCTGCGAAGTCGAGCACAATTGCTGCCCAGAATTCAACATTTGTTTCAAGAACGCGATCTGGTTGACGCTCGCGCAGTTCTTTAAGTGCCGCCTTTTCAAGCGCTTCAGCAACTTCGTAACGAGGAGCGTTAAGTTCTTTGGCTGTGCGACGCAATGTACGAGCACGTGGATCTTCGGCGCGATAAACGCGGTGACCGAATCCCATTAAGCGCTCTTTGCGATCTAGTAGACCCTTTACATAGGTTTCGGCGTTGCCTGACTTTTCGACATCTTCAATCATTGTAAGTACTCGTGCTGGTGCGCCACCGTGAAGTGGACCTGACATCGCACCGATTGCACCAGAAATCGCAGCTGCAACATCTGCACCTGTTGATGCAATAACTCGAGAAGTAAAGGTAGAAGCATTCATACCGTGCTCTGCAGCTGATACAAAGTATGCATCGATTGCGCGAACGTGAAGTGGGTCTGGCTCTCCGCGCCAACGGATCATCATGCGCTCAACAACAGTATGTGCCTTATCAATTTCAGATTCTGGAACTGCTGGAGCCACAATGCCGCGAGCTGCTTGTGCTAAGTATGAAAGCACCATTACAGATGTGCGCGCAAGGTTGCTGCGAGCTTCTTCATCAGAGATATCTAGTAGTGGCTTAAATCCCCAAGCTGGTGCAAGCATTGCAATTGCAGATTGCACATCTACGCGTACATCACCAGAGTGAACTGGAAGTGGGAATGGCTCAGCATTTGGTAGACCTGGATTGAATAAATCATCAACTAACAAGCCCCATACATTTCCAAAAGTTACGCGACCAACAAGATCATCAATATCAACGCCCCGGTAGCGAAGCGCGCTACCTTCCTTATCCGGCTCTGCAATCTCTGATTCAAATGCAATTACACCTTCAAGACCTGGCTTGAAATCATCAGACATGTTGAGCTCCTTCTGGGCTGGACTGGGCTGGACTGGGCTGGTTCGGTTTATGAACCACTTCTATGGGGGTAATTCTGCCCCTTAGGCGGGGGTGCTTTCTACCAAGAGCGGTAAAGATGCTTACTTAGGAAAAGTGACGTTAGATACAGGTATGGATAATTCACTGACTCGAGCCGAGATTTCTGCAATGCGCCGTTCCTATGGCGAGGCCGGGCT
>JACCDP011452621.1_pt1 | contig 12808 bp, 24 predicted proteins | sample 7445841 | NCBI WGS metagenome assembly JACCDP01 (sample SAMN15323441, study PRJNA562643) | freshwater metagenome | isolation source: river surface water | place: USA:Blue River Watershed | collected 2017-08-17
CAAAAACGACACACTTGAGATCGAAGACTTTTGCATTGAAGATCTAGTGGAGCAAATCCACGAAGATCGGTTGTGGACCAGTGGCACCAGCCGAGACCTTCCCGTGGGTTGGATGATGGTTCACGAGTGGGTGTATCAGCAGCTCACAGAACAGATTGACCAGGATTGGCGCGGAGTTGCCACTCGAACACAAGTTTACACACAGGGTGTGCAGTTTTACCAGTGTTTGCTCCGTCACGTCAAAACGCTACAATGGCTGCGTTTTGGTAAGAGATTTGATTTCTACCGTGTAGAAGGTCAAAACCAGGGCAACATCTTCACAATCCTATGCAACAGATCCGGTCTTGACAGTTATCAACAACTACGTGGTATTTCGCAATATCTAGAACTGCTGGCCGGTTATGCTGAGCAAGAACTACCTACTGAATCAACTGAGGTAGTTGAAGCACTAGTGGGGCTAGCAGAGTTCTTTTGTTTCCTCTCTCATATGAGCAACATGCGGAAACAGTGGGCCCCACAGAGCGGCAAAGGCAGTCAACAGGGAGATTTTGATCCTTACCGACGCTTGTTTGAAGGTGCTCTCAAGTGGATAGCACAACGTGAGCGAGAATGGGATCTTGAGTAAGGTTGACACTGCACTCCACAGTGTTAGCATGAGCCTACAAGAGCAGGATAGATCAATGACACGCAATGAGTTTGACGGCTACATTCGGCTGGTGTTCAGCAGCATCAACCGGTGGCGAGGTGAAAATACCATCAGTTGGCCACATGGCACTGATGGTCGTTACGAGGTCACTTGGGTCACTGGCGGCATGACCGGCGGCAACTGCTGGGGTGACAGTGCTGACCATCCGGTTGGCGCAGAGCCAGAACCAGCCCTTGAACTTCTGGATCAGTTCCTTGATGAGGTGTGCCCAGACCTCACTGCACGAGAGTATCGGAGGCTGTTGGCCGAAGTGCCTTACCGAGACACCTACAGCAACTACGAGTACTACGGCAACTATACCGAACACGGCAAGAAGGTTGTGATGTTCAAGGACCTGTATGAGTGGCTGTGCCGAGAGGTGTGGAAGTGCTGATCACCTGCATTGCAGGCCTGCCTGGCAGTGGCAAAAGCTACCTGGCTGAGCAGCTTTGGCTCAGTTATCCAGAGCCCAGGTATGAGAGTGTGTGGTGGATTGATGACATCGAGGAGCAGAGTCAGTTGCCCAGCCCTCATACTGCCCAAACTTTGGAACATCTCATCATCACCGACCCACATTTCTGTAGAGCCAGCACCCGAGCCTTGGTGGAAAAGCGGATGCGAGAGGATTATGACTCTGCTGTGGAGTGGATCTTTTTTGAGAACGATCCCGAAAGATGCCGAGCCAATGTGGCACATCGACAGCGAATCAAAAAAGACAGCAGGAAGGTGTTGGGTATGATCCATATCTTGAGCCAAAGCTACACCATTCCTGATGGTGCTGATGTGCGTGCTGTGTGGCATCCATCTGTTACTGACACGGCTAGAGGTAGTCCACTTGACACACAACTCTAGCTCGCATCGTTGGGTAGAGCAGCTACCCAACTATCCCAGCGACTGGTGGTTCTTCTCGGATTGGCAAGTGTATGAGTGGTGCCTCTACAACAATGTGGACGCTTGTCACGTGTATAGTGGCGTCTTAGGAGAGGCCTTGAGGATCAATCCCCAAGATCACGAAGGACTGGCACTTTTTGCAGTAACTTGGCTCTAGGAGGCTCAAGGATGAAAAGCTGGTTGATCAACCCACAAACGGGAAGCAGCCCTGCACTGTGGGGCGTGCGACTGCTGATGTTGGTGGGTTATGTGGCAGTGTTCTCAGTCAGTTGGGGATGGATGCTGCTGCTGGGCGTGCTATGTGTGCTGATTGCTGCCGAGACCGCCTACATGTGGATCACTCTCAAATGCACCAAAAACCCAAGGGCTGCCAAAACACTGGCATGGATTCTGGATCAGCATGCTGTGGAGGTCATGGACTATGAGTCACAACTCCGCTACACTGTGGTGTGTCGGGATGGCACCGGGTTTGAGGGCTACACTCATCCGCTCTACAAAATTGGGCAGCTTAGGTTGCTGCCAAATGGGTATGTCGATCCCAACTGCGCAGCCAGCTTCTTCTACCTGTGGCGCCCTCTAGACCGCAGTCTGGAAATAGAGCTGCTGTTGTGCAGTACGACCGTGTGGCCAGATTGGGATAGCTTTGCCCAGATGGGTCATTATAACAAAATTGTGCAGCGGAGGCAGGCATCAGCAGCCTAGCCAACAATGTTAGTTAACAATGTTGGTGTGGCATTTTTGCAACACATTTTTCCTCAAAAAAAGAGGTTGACGGCAGAGCTAGATGTGCTATTATGCGGTTATAGAGCAACAGCAGGACATAAGCAGATGAACACTGCCGTAACTGACACGCTGATCAAGCTGGGTCGCTTCATGATCACCCATGCTCCGCAGTTTGCGGATGACGCTACTTGCAACAACTGGGCGCGGGTGGGCAACATGCTCACTGGGCTGGGCATGCCCTTTGCGCCCCGGCTGCGTGAATTTGCTGCGGACGACCAGGCTGTGGTGCTAGCTGCGGCTGCTGTGATGAGCGGGCGCGTGGAGATGCCGCCCAAGCTTGAGTTTGAGCCGCCCGCTGAGCCGCGACGCACTCGCAAGGCCCGAATGACGCGGGTTATGACCAAGCCCGAGCGTAAGGCCCCGCCGGCAAAAGCTGCTGCCAAGAAGGCTGCTCCGGCTTCGGCCGAACCTAAGCGCCGTGGCCGTCCGCCGGGTAGCAAGAACAAGGCCAAGATTGAAGTCAAGGCAGTCAAGACCGGCACCAAGCGCAAGGGAGGCTAAACTATGGGTGACATCTTACAGGTAGATTTTGCAAAGCTGCGGGCAGCTCGGCAACAGGCCAAGACGCAGGCTCACAATCAGCGGCTCACCATGAACGACTCGCAAGAGAAAATGCTGAGGCTGTCTGCAGCCAAGCTCAATGACATCGAAATGACTGAGCTAGGTGCTGCGCTTGAGGATCTCGAGTGCTACAATCAGGCTTGTGATCCCATCAAACTTTTGGTTGACATCTATCACAGTCTCGGAGAATAACAATGGCTGCGCTATATTGGGATCAAGATCTAGGCCAGTGGGTGGCTCAATTCCCCGATGGCTACGAAAGGATCTTGACCTCTGGCTGCAAGGAGCAGGCACAGCAGATGCTGGAAATGATCCTTGAAGATGAGGAAGTGCTGGTTGATGAATGCTGAACTAGAACAAGAGCTCTTGGCCCGGATCTCCGCTCTAGAGGCTGAGTTGGCTCTAGCCAAGCAGCTGATCCCCTTAGTGAGCACCACATGCGGCAGAGGCAATTGCAATTGCGTGGGCAGCAACAGCATCAAAAATTTGATTGACTCAGCAGGCCTGGCTCCGGTCAATCTGTCACCAAGGAGTCGTGGATGAGCAACTCCACCGTCTACTATTGCCGCAGCCCCATTGGTGAGTGGGTTTTGCGGGACCCCAGCGGGTTGTTTGTGGCAGATCTCCCGCACAGCTTCTGGAGCCGAAACCTTGTAGATGCACTGAGATTTGACACAGAAGCTGATGCTCTAGCTTGCGCCGGCTATCTCCGCACTGCCGCGCACAATGGCCTACGCTGCAACGCCCTCCAAGTGCTCCGTTCCTAGAACAGTTGCAAAACACCCAGCCACTAGCCTACAATCTCACACAGATAGCGAGAAAGGCAGCGATAGTGGCAGTTGACAGAAATTTTTGGGAACAGATCTCTCAAAAGAGAGTGATGGTTGTGGGTGATGTGATGTTGGACACATGGCTCACAGGTGATGTGCATAGAATCAGTCCTGAAGCGCCTGTGCCTGTGGTGAGCTTGACCAGCACCACTCACCGACTAGGAGGCGCTGCCAACGTGGCTCTCAACGTAGCCAGTCTGGGTGCATCAGCTGTGTTGCTGGGCGTCACGGGCGAGGATGGAAATGCCCTGCTACTCGACAATCTACTAGGCGAGTCTGGAGGAATCACGCCCTTGCTGCGCGCCGCCGCCTCTCGCCCCACCACAACCAAAACAAGACTGCAAGCCAACAATCACCAGATTGCTCGCATTGATCAAGAGAGCACGTTGCCCATAAACCAAGAGGACCAACAGTGGTTGCTCCACAAGATAGAGATCCACATCAATTCTTGTGACTGTGTGATTGTGAGCGACTACGCCAAAGGAGTGGTGCAAGAGTTTCTCATGCGTGGGTTGACTTCTGTAGCCAAAAGAACGGGAACACCATTGTTGGTTGATCCCAAAAATCCCAAATGGCAGCTCTACCAGGGTGCTAGCTTGATCACTCCCAACTGGCAGGAATTTTGTACAGCCTCTCGAGCTGATCCACGAAGCACTGTGACTGTTGAACCAACAGCACGACAGTTGTTGAACCAGCATCAATTGGGCAGTGTGTTGATCACTCAAGCGGAAAAGGGCATGACACTGATCACAGAGCACAGCTCCACACACTTTCCTGCAAGGTTGCGCGAGGTTGCTGACGTAAGTGGTGCTGGCGACACAGTGATAGCCACCATGGCTGTGGCTCTAGCTGCTGGCTTAGATCTCTGCGCCAGCACCTCCCTGGCCAATACCGCAGCAGGCATCAGTGTGAGCAAGCCTGGCACTGCCACGGTAAGCTCTCAAGAACTGGCTAGTGCAATTGAGTGTTGACATAAGGCCAACAGCAGTTATAGTCTCTAGATAACACAGTTGAGAAACCCATGATACTAGACCCAAAAGAACGCCTCAACAGAGGATTTATCATTGCAATGGCCAGCGATCACGCAGGCTTTGCACTCAAACAAGAACTCAAGACCAGGCTAGAACACAAGGGTCACACAGTGATTGACCTTGGTCCAGACAACGAAGACCGAGTGGATTATCCTGACTATGCTACCAAGGTTGCAGCAGCAGTGATGGGCAAACATGCCGAACGTGGCATTCTCATCTGCGGCAGTGGCATTGGCATGAGCATCATGGCCAACCGCTATCAAGGTATTCGTTGTGCGCTGGTAAGCGAGCCAGAAAGTGCCACTCTCAGCCGGCAGCACAACGACAGCAATGTGCTGGCTCTAGGTGCCAGGCTCACGGGCCCAGACATGGCTTGGGCTTGTGTAGAAGCTTGGCTATGCACACCATTCTCTCAAGGGCGCCACACTGCTCGAGTGGCAAAAATGGAGCCCGGACTTTGGCCACCCGCAATTGTATTCCCCAAAGGAGATCCACAATGACTGATCTTGCTCCAGAAAGCGTCCGCCGACGCAACAACCAAGCTGTAGCACGACGAGCAGCTTGGCGAACTCGCTACCGACTCCTAGCAACCAGCATTCGCCGCGGCAAAAGTGCTGTGAAGCGGCAACCCTCCAGCCATCAACTGAAGATTGAACTGGAAGGACTACAGAGTCTTGCACAGATCATGATGCAGGAACGAGCACTGATCACGTTTGATCTCAAGGACAGCGCCTACGAGTGGGTCTAAAACCACCCCAGTTTTTTGCCCTCAGCTACCCTAGCATCAGCTTCCTCCCTGGTGCTGGGGAAGCGCCAGGCCCAAACTGCTACCAGTAGCATCCCTACACCTAGTCCCCCTGTGAGCCAGATGTTGCCGGTGGTCAAGTAGGTGATGATGAGACTGATGTCCATGGTTATCACCATAGCCCACTTGCCGCGCCGGGGAAACACACGCCGCTCGCTCCAGTTGGTCAAAAACGGACCAAACAGGGGATGGCTCATGAGCCAACGGTGCCATCGGTCATTGCTCTTTGCAAAGCAGTAGGCAGCACCCACTGTGGGTGTGCTCCATGGAATACCTGGAGTTACCACTCCCACGTAGGCTATTCCCAAACATAAAATCCCCAAGGAGAACCACAAGGCTTTTTTGAACTTGATCATGTTTTACTTATACCTAGCGGAGCAGTAAATAGTGCCAACGAGGTAAAATATGAGCGACACAGTTGACAACGTGCCTAGAAACATACATTTGGCCCTACAATATGAGCCAGAAACTACCAATGCTGAGCTGCGAACAGCAGCCAGAATAACCAACAGTGACCCTATTCCCGTCACTTTAGGTAGCGAGACCATCACAATTGAAGGTGATGTTATCATCGGCAGCAGCGTTGAAATCAACAACACTCCCGAAAACGGAGTCAACACACACATCAGCAGTGTGGGCACCAGTGGTGTTCTCACCACGGATTATCTTCCTGTAGGCGGCACAGTTGAAGCCACTCAAGGAACCAGTCCGTGGGTAATCAGTGGCACAGTTACCAACATTGTGAACCCAACTGCCACTGACGCCTTTGGGCGCGCCAGAGTAAGCAACCCATTTACTCTTTTTGACAGCAGTTTCCGTTATGGAGACAACACAACCAAATGGAACAGTGCCACAACAGGTGGCGGATCAACCACCTATTTACCCAACGAAAGCACCATCAGCTTGAACGTGGGTACTACACTAGGCGACAGTGTAATACGAGAAACCAAGAGAGTGTTCAACTATCAGCCGGGCAAAAGCCTGTTGATCATGAACACCTTTGTTATGAATGACACCAAAAACAATCTCCGCCAACGAGTGGGCTTTTTTGGTGCTCAAAATGGTGTCTATTTTGAATGCGAGACTGATGGTGCAGGGGTCACCACACTCAGTCTTGTGATACGCAAATACACAGGGGGCTTTGCCGACGACACTAGTGAGCGAGTGGATCAGCTCAGCTGGAATGGTGATCAACTCACAGGATTGGGCGGTGCCAACAATCCCAGCGGCATAGAACTTGATGTGAGCAAAAGTCAAATCTTCTGGATGGATGTGGAGTGGCTGGGTGTAGGAACAGTACGTTGCGGTTTTGTGATTGATGGCCAATTTATTATATGTCATAGATTCAACCATGCCAACATCTTTGACCGAGTATATATGACTACAGCAAGCTTGCCCATACGCTATGAGATCACAAATCTTGATGCTACTACCAGCAGCAGCAGTCTCAAACAAATTTGCAGCACGGTGATCAGCGAGGGCGGCTACGCTGCCACAAGCAGAAGCAGAAGTGCTAGCAACACCCTTACTGGCACAGCAGTGAGTCAAACAGTGTTTACTCCTTTGATTAGCATACGACTCAAGAGTAACAGGCTAGACGGAGTGGTTTTTCCTGCAAGACTGGATGTGTTTGGCAGGCAGAGCAATCCCTACAAATGGGCGGTGATAGTTGGTGGTACTCTCACAAACGCAGGCACACCCACGTGGATTGATGTGGGCAGCGACAGCTATGTGGAATATAACCTTGATGCCACATCCATCTCTGGAGGTACCTTGATTGATCAAGGCATCTTTGTGGGCAATGCCATAGGTGGACCCATCAGTGCCGCACCAGTAGGTGCCAGCCAAGATGTACAATTGGGTCGCTTGCTGGATGGCACAGCAGAAATCTTCACTGTGGCTGCCATAGCCACCAACAACAATGACACGGCTGTGTGTAGCCTGGTTTGGGAAGAGTTTTGATGAGTATCCTGTTGGGATTGACCTACTGTGTATTTTGCAGTTTTGTTTGGAGACTTCGTGGCGGAGCCTGGGCAACCTTGCTCAACATCCACATGGGCACTACTGTTACTCGCGTGGTGAGTGCAGCCTTGATCAGCTTGCCCTTGGCATTGTGGACTGGAAATTTGATTTTGATTCCGTTGATAACTGTAGGCCTATGGCTAGGATTGGTGATGGCCGGCTATGGACCCTACATGGGCATGGGTGATCATGCAATCGTTCCGTCGCCAACCTGGATCAATTTTTTCCCACGCTTGTTTGGCTTTGAGCCCTACAGCATCAAGTGGGACTTTGCAGGCATGTGGTTTTGTGGCCTATTGCTGAGCATGTTTGTTGTGGCTGGCTATGTGTGGCTGAATCACTGCTGGTGGAGTCTGTTGTGGATACCCTTGAGTGGATTTGGCTTTGCAGGCATCTACCTCTTGGCCAGCAAAGTGCCCGACCACTTGTGGCCTGTATGGCCAGGATTTACTGCCAAGGAACACGAGGTGTTTGGTGAGCTAGGCTACGGGCTTTTTGTAGGTGCCATGCTGCTGAGCTTAACAAACAGTCTCTAACACCTCTTAGAACATCCGCCAAAAATTCTGGTTGACAAGCGTAGGTAATATGCTATAATGGCCTTGCAAACGGAGAAAGCTGATGAGCAAGCCGCAAAAGTTGGTGGTGCATTTGCACAAACTTCGCCGCCTGTTTCATGTGAGTGTGCACAACAGCGACACACGCACCAGTGTTGACTGGCGTTCAGTGGCCAGCAAGAGCCGCTATGCCTACAACATCATCACCAACGGGGGCGACCCTGCTCTTGCACGAGCTCTCAACGGCGGCTTGATGATGGCCTTTGTGAATACCAACTACGAAGGGTGGGAAACTGTTGAAATTGAGGAAGTGTTTCCCAATTTGGTTCGTGCCCTAGAACACAAGGCAGAGCTATGTGGCTTCTACGTTGCCCAGGGCTATGTGAATGTTGGAGTGCGCAATACCAGCAGCAAGCGCGACCCCAATAACGATGGATTGGGCAGCCGTTGGAATGCACGCTTCAATCCCAACCGTATGACCATGGCCAAAGTGAACGAGAAGATTGACTGGATCAACACCAGTCTCCAGATGACAATTCCCCGTGAGGTGCGTAGCCAGGCTCTACGTGCTGTAATTGGTGAGAAAGGAAATGTGTCCAGCATGGGCGAACTGCTCCATTTTGTGCGATCAGCAATGGGCCTGGCCTGATGCCCGCTGTGTATCGAATTCGGCACGTGCCCTCTGGCATGTATTTTTGTCCCAGTAGGGAAATCCGAGTGAAGCTGCCTGACCTGCCCAGCTACTATGGTGGAGATGGCCTCTCGGTGAAGAGCAACCTCAGCAAAACTGGCAAAACCTACCTCAAGCGGCCCAGCATCAAGCAGATTGGGAAAAGCTACTACACGCACCTATTCTCATCTGCGAGAGACATGAGTCCGGGAACACATTACTGCCTACGAGCTGTAGTGCCGGAAGAGTGGGTCATTGAGGAAGTAGCCTAAAGTTTTTGGTTGACAACCACCAGCACCTAGCGTATCTTACGCTGGTAAATGAGACAGTGAGGATGATGTGAGCAAGTTCAGTTGCCCTGTGGTGCGTGTGGCCTCAGTTGAGGAGCATCCAAATGCGGACAGGTTGAACCTGGTGCGCCTAGAGGGCCTCGCCTACCAGTGCATCGCCAACAAGCTTGATGATGGCAGCCCACGCTACCGGGCAGGAGATTTTGTGGTCTACATCCCCAGCCAAAGCGTGCTGCCGGAGTGGCTGCTGCGCAAGATGGATTTCTGGAACAAGGAAACGGGCAAAGGCACACTGGCTGGTGCAAACGGCGACCGTGTGAAGCCTCTCAAGCTGCGGGGGGTTTTCAGTGAGGGTGTGCTTTTTCCGCTAGACCGATGGATTGGTGAGGCACATTTTGATCCGATGCCGGACGGCATTTTGAACCTTCGACCCAATCCGGACCGTTCAGAAGATTTCCATCTTGTTTGCGTTGGTGACGATGCAAGCGAGCTACTTGGCATCACCAAATGGTCCGCGCCCATCCCCGTGCATATGGCGGGAGAAGTTGCCAGCGTTCCCGAGGCTGCTCTGCACTACGATTTCGAAAGGTGGGAGTCGGTGCCAGACATCTTCGATCCCGGCGAGGTGGTGGTGGCCCAGGAGAAAATTCATGGGACAATGACCTGTATCCAATACTTCCCAGACATGGACCATCCCGAGATGTTCGCCGACCACTTGGGCTACCGCAGCATCACCGTCAGCAGCAAGGGGCTGGGCAGCCAGGGCCTGGTGCTGAAGAACGTAGAGGCCAACGCCAACAACGTCTACGTGCGGGCACTGCGCAGCCTGTTGGCCAACCATCACCTCAGCGAGGTCCTGCACAGCATGAGCAAGGTGGACGGTGGTGGTTACCCGGTGGCAATACTCGGGGAAGTTTTTGGAAAGGGCATTCAGGATCTGGACTATGGCACAACCGAGCCCACCTTCCGTGTGTTCGACATGCGGATTGGGCGGGAGTGGCTGGGCCCCGATGCTGTATCCTACTGGGCAAAGGACCTGCCCTGTGTGCCCGTCCTCTACACTGGACCTTTTGATCGGGCTGCCATCGAAGAGGTGCGAGACGGGGTGACCACGGTGGGTGGCACCAACGTGCGGGAAGGTGTGGTGGTGCGCAGCCTGGTGCCCCGGGATCATCCCATCCATGGTCGTCGAATTGCGAAATTCATCAGCCCTGCCTATTCACTAAGAAAGGTCAAGGGCGGCGGCGAGGCAACGGAATATCAGTGATGAGAGACTATCTACCTAGCAGGTTCTGTTGTGCCGCAATGCGCGATCACAGCACCTTGACTTGCACAATGCACCATTCTCCACAAGCATGCCCAGATGTGTTGGTGGTATGGAGCCCTCGTCAAGGCGCTGGACTTCCTGTGCGTGATGGCGGCACCAGTTTTGTGATCATCAACCATTGCCCCTGGTGTGGCTCCAATATCAAGGACACTGAGGAATGAAGAAAGATATTGACCTTGACAAGATCGTAAAGGGAGTGGTGAAGTGTGTTGTACAGATGGAGCAGGCTTACCTTGATCTCCTATTGGAACTGTATGGAATGGGATGGATCACCATGTCCACGTTGGAGAGCAGGCTAGTTGAGCATGAAATCTATCGTCTAACGCGACTTGCTACCTTGGGAGGAAAATCATGAACAACGACTACATCCTAGTCAAGTTTGGCACCCTCAAGGGCTATAGGCTGGAACACAATCCAGCAGCCCTGGCTCTGGTGCGTGAGTATATCTCATTGGGCGCCAGTGCCGGCACCATGCATCAAATGGACACTCCCGAACAAAAGCGTATCCTGTGCCAACTGTTTGAAGTTCACCAGGGCCCCATCATCAACGACTGGAGCGGAGAAGAGATGACGGTGGAAAAAGCCTCCCGCTATGTGTTGGAGTATGGCAAGGAATGACCTCGCCGCCTCGCACAGTAAGGAGTGTTTCAGCAGAACTGTTTGCTCGTTACCAACAGATGTTAGACCCCAACAGCCATCTGCATTGGCTCTGCTCCACTGCTTTGGAGCATCAACACACCCTTCCTATTGACAAGCTCAGCAGGTGCCTGGGCTTTGTGCAAGGCGTGCTGCACAGCCAAGGCATCACCAGCAGCGACACTGAGCGAGATTTCAGCCGCCCACTTTTTCACGAAGCCTACCGCAACGAGGGCATAGAGATTCCTCCCACACGCAACCCTGGCTCAGGCAAGGACTAGGCGTCATGAAGTTCTCCCGTGTGACAGGAACAACGTGGAAATACGCTGATCCCACGCTGCCCCCAAGCCCTACAGTGTGGGTTGAAGACTATTACCATCGGGTTGATGACTCTATTGACTCTCCCCAGGATCCCACGCTTTCCTGTCTTGAGCTCAACGGAGACAGTTGGGATAAACAGCCCCGGGTTTGGCAAAACTTTGTGCTCCACACTCTCCCCGATGATCAACCAGACTGGGATAAATGTTGGCGAATTGTCCGAGAGGCTCTAGCCAAGTGGGAGTTGAGCATGCCTGAGCGAAACCTCGTTTGCGGCACAGCCGAACACATGCTGATGTGGAGGCTGGCCTATGAGTGAGCCTGTAGTGGTGTCGATAATCAGTCGACCCACTTGGTACATCAACGCCATAGGGAATATCCCGGATATTGAGTGGCGCGACGTACGGAAGGATCGAGATGTAGTCCACAAATGGTGGAAAGATCGCTACGGTGCCTATTATACAGGCAACTTTGAGCTTGTATTCCGCAACCAGGAAACTTATCTGCAATGTGTGCTCACATGGAGTTGACATAAGAACAAACTAGTGTATGTTAAGGCTGTAAGAGCAGGAGAACACAAGATGCTGATGCTGATTGAACTAATTGGTGCGCTGGTGCTCATCGGTGTTTGCGCCTATGGTGCCAGCAAGCTGATCGAAACATGGTACAACCGTGCCAACCCCAAGAACCCCAAGGACCCTGAGTAAATGTGGAACAACACCACACCCAACAACCGCAACTCTGCACCTAGGATGGCGCAGGAACCCAAGGAACCCATTCAAATGAACTTCCGACTGATTGCCACCATCGTGGGTGGTGTGTTTGCAGGCCTGTTTGCCCTCACAGTGCTCCTAGGCAGCTGGTACACCATTGATGAACGTCAGCGCGGCGTGCTGCTACGCAACGGCAAGCTGGTGAGCGTGGTGCAGCCAGGCCTGGGCTTCAAGGTTCCGTTCATCGACAACGTGGTTACGCTGAGCACAGAAACCATCCTCATGCGGCTGGACAAGGAAGCCGTGTATAGCCGAGACCAGCAGCCCGCAGAGATTACCATTTCGGTGAACTGGCGTGTGGATGAGAGCAATGTAGATGAGGTCTACACTCAGTATGGTAGCCTACGCGGTGTGCAGGATCGAGTGATCATCCCTCGTGTGCGAGACGAGCTCAAGAACGTGATGGGTCGCTACAACGCAGTGACTGCCATTCAGGATCGTGCTCGACTGGGCAGTGATGTAAAGGCTGCGATTTTGGCCAGCGCCAAAGGTCCGTTTATCATCGAAAACGTAGCGGTGGAAAACGTAGACTTTAGCGACGCCTACGAGAAGAGCATCGAGGAACGTATGCGAGCAGAAGTTGAAGTGGCTCGACTGCAACAGAATCTGGAACGCGAGAAGGTGCAGGCACA
>JACCDP010216472.1_pt1 | contig 12807 bp, 8 predicted proteins | sample 7445841 | NCBI WGS metagenome assembly JACCDP01 (sample SAMN15323441, study PRJNA562643) | freshwater metagenome | isolation source: river surface water | place: USA:Blue River Watershed | collected 2017-08-17
GGGGTGGTTTCCTGACTGCAGGCTGCCAGAAGCAGTGCTGCGGTGATGAGGCCTGCTGACTCGAAACGCATTGCCGTATTCCTCTGCTGAATGATGTCTGCAGGCAGTGTAGCAGGGGCGGCGGCAGGCCAGCAATCAAGAACCATTCTCATTTTGGCGCACGAAAGACAAGCATCCCCTGGCCCGACGCGATGGTGACGACTCCACTGAGCGAAGCCTTGCGCGGTGTGGTCTGCGCATTCGGCGTCGCCTCGATTGTGCTGCCATCGCCGACCGTGCCGTACTTGTTGTAGCCCCATACCCACACGCTGCCATCGCCGTCGAGCATCTGCACATGGCCGCTGCCACCGCTGATCATGTGGGGGGCGGCCAGCGCCGGCAGGCTGAAGCAAGCGGCTGTCAGCAGCACGAGGGGGGAGAACGAATACAGGGAGCGGGCGCGCAGGGCAGAGAGGGCAGCAGCAGGCATTGTGAGGATCCAGGGCAGGTGTAAGTGTGCGCACCTTAGCACACGTTCAAAAACCGTCACCATCACCCGAAGCGGGGTGTGCTCAGCGTCAGGCACCGCGAGCCAGAAACAACCAGGCCGTGCCCTGCTGACTGCAGAACACGGCCTGGTTCTTTCACGGGACTGGAGAACGACTCAGTTGCCGACTCTGTCCCACTGCGCTGCCGGGGGCGGCGTCTCGCTGCCCACCGGACGGAAGGCCTCGCTGTACAGGAAGAAGTCTGTCAGCACGGCGCGCAGGTGAATGGAGGCGTTCAGGTTGTCCACCACCTCGGAGCCGAGCTTGGGCTGCGCCAGCACGAAGCTGATGGCCGCACTTGCCTTGCGCAGATCGTCCAGGATCACCTGTTCGAAGGCATCGCTGCTGCCAGCCAGAGCCTGGCTGGCGTTCTGCATGGCCTTGAGCATGTTTTCCAGCGTCGGGCGCGGATGCGGGCCCATGCCCGACTCATCCTGGGGTGGACGTCCCTGCGCGGCATAGGCCAGCAGGAACTCGTAGCTCGATTCAATCGTTTCGATATCGTCTTCCAGATTGTTCACGCTGCTGCTTACTCCGCCTTCCACTTGTTGGTGTCATGGTTCTCTTTCATCTCGGCTTCGGAGATCCAGCCAGTCACCATGGAACGGGTGTAGAAGCGCTTTTCCGGACGGACGGCGAAGTAGATGTGAATCGCGGTGAAGGCGATCAGACCCAGGGTGGCCGTGCCGTGCAACAGGAAGAAGATACCCAGTGAGCCTTCATCTTCCACGCTGGGGCGATCCCACCAGGGCGTGTTGATGTTCAGGAACAGGGTGATGCCGGTGGCGATCACGGCGATGACCAGCACGGTCATGGCCCAGTGCATGCCCTTCTGCTCGAAGGAGTACTTGCCCGGCTTGATGCTCTCGTCAAATGGCTCCTTGAAATCGGCCGGCCCGAGCAGCATGGACTTGAAGTCCTGCCAGAACATGGCGCGAATGATGTGGAACACGCAGACGAAGGTCAGCACAAGGCCGGCGATCCAGTGAATGTTCAGCCAGGAGATGCGAATGCCCACGATGGGCGAAATACCGGTGGCGATCAGCACCAGCACACTGCCTGCCATGATCCAGTGGAAGGCACGGTCGATGGCATCGTGACGGTTGATACGCTTGCCTTCTGAAGAAGGACGCGCTTTCTTCTTGGCCAGTGCTGCCATGAAAATGGCATGAGCAGCCAGCAACAGGAAGGCGGCGACGGCGACTACCCACAACAGATCCCAGGACACGCCCAGAATCACTTCCTCTCCCCAAACGTCGTGCCGGTAACGAATAATTTCCACAGTCCTAGTCCTCAATGTTTTTATCTATTGTTATTTTCCAGCACTCAGCCTGCCGCGCTTGAGCCACGGCCGCAGTGCTTGAGACTGCGGCCGTGACAGAGGCGCACGCCGGGCCCGGATCACGCGTGACCGCGTACTGCCCTGTTCACAAGATTTTCCATCAAGGGCATCTTGAAGTGGTTGAAGTTCAGGGGCTGTGCGCCCTGAACGGCCAGGCTGGCCACCTGGTCGGCGGTTTCCTGGTTGCGGGCCTTGCCGCGGATGGCGGATTCGACGCTGGTCAGACGACGCGGCGTGCACTGCACGGCGCCGGCCACCAGACGGGAATCCTCGATCACGCCGTTGTTGACGCGCATTGCAGCCGCGATGCTGACCAGGGCGAAGTCCCAGACGTTGCGGTCTGCCACTTTCTCGAAGTAGAACTCGGCATTGGCCCACTTGGCGGGGATGCGCACGGCAGTCAGGATGTCGCCGGGACGCAGCACAGTCATGTGGCGGATGTCGAGGTTCGGACCGACGAAGAAGTCTTCGGCATCCACCACGCGCTCACCGGAAGAGCTGCTGATGACCATCTGGGCTTCCAGGGCCACCAGGGCAGTGCCGGTGTCGCTCGGGGATACGGCCACACAGCGGCTGGTATTGAACAGCGCGTGTTCGCGGTTCATGCCTTCCGGCGTGTCGGCGTAGCAGAGATTGCCACCGGCGCGGTAGCAGTTCAGACCACGGCGGTAGTACCAGCAGCGGGCGTCCTGGGCCACGTTGCCGGCCAGGGTGCCCACGTTGCGGATCTGCGGGCTGGCGACACGGCCGGCGGCCTGGGCCAGAAGCGCATAACGCTCGGTGATCAGCGGGTTGCGCGTGATCTCGGTCAGGGTGACCAGGGCGCCGATCTCGATTCCGTCTGCGGTTTCACGGACACCGCGCATGGACTCGATCCCTTTCAGGTCGACGAGGACTTCCGGACGCTTGGCGCGATCCTTCAGCCATCCATAGGTATCCTGGCCACCGCCGACCAGCCAGCCGCGCTCGGCGAGCTGACTGGCCAGGCCTACTGCATCCTCTACCGAGACGGGCTGGTAGAGGCCCATCTCGGGCATTACGTCGTGTGATGACATAGCTTAAACCTCAGAATGTATTCGTTTTCAGGTCGCCAGTGTTGAAGCCGTTCTGCGCGATGTGGTTGACAATCATGTCCGGCGTCACCGGGGTACGGTTGAACAGGTGACCGTCAAGCGCATCGGAGATCGCACTCATCAGAGCGGCCACGGCGCAACCCTGTGCGGGCTCGCCGATACCGCGCGCGCCCACCGGGCTCTGCGGATCGGGCATGTCAGTCGCACTGCAGTTCATCTGCACTGGCACGTCGAGGTATGTCGGCGGCTTGGACTGGTAGAGGCCCACGTTGGCAGGCAGACCGTTCTGCGGGTCGTAGACGTGGCGCTCATAGCCCGCCATGCCGAAGCCCCAGACGCCGCCGCCGTTCATGGCCTGACGCAGACCGAGCGGATGCACGATGGTGCCGCACTCGGCGATACCGGTGTAGTTGAGGATGTCGAACTTGCCGGTTTCAGTGTCCAGCTCGATCTCGACCATCGCGACCGCGAAGCCCGGCGTGGTGCCGGACTTGGGCAGGGTGTCCTTGCCCACGCCGATCAGACCGGTGCCGGCCAGACCCTGCACAGCACGCTTGGTGGTGTTGTGGATGTCTTCCGGGAAACTCGCGCCGCTGTACTCGCCACCCATCTCGATGGCTTTCTGCGCAGCTTCGCCGTAGGTCATGCCCTTGCTGCTGTCGCTGGTCAGGAACACGCGCTCGCCGCCGATGCTGTAGTCATCTGCCGCACCGCCAAACTGGGCAGCCGCGATCTCCTTCAGCTTGCGGATCGCATCCATCGCAGCCACGTGGCTGGAACGGGTTTCAGTGAACATCGTGTTGCTGCCACCCTGGTAGGTGCTGTGCTGCAGGTGGTAGTCGGTGCGGCCGTGCACGACCACACAGTTCTCCCAGCTGCACTGCAGGGCTTCTGCAGCGGCGCGCACGACGGCGGCATAGGAGTAGGTGCCGAGGTTGCCGACACCGGTGTGCAGGTAGATCTTGCCGTCCGGCGCAATGCGCAGCAGGCCGTCATAGCCGCTGGCCCCGGCGGAGTGGTAACCCTCGCCGACGCCGATGCCGCGCACCTTGGTGGCGCTGATCTGACGGGGCAGTGCCTTCTTCTGTTCCCAGCCGAACTCGGCGGCAGCCATCTGCAGCGCTTCCGGGTAATAGGAGCTGGACAGGCCGCCCTGACGGGGACCGATCTTCGCTTCCATGCCTGGAGCATTCAGACGACGGAATTCCACCAGGTCGATGCCGGCCTGACGGGCAGCCTTGTCCATGATGGGGGACAGCACGGCAGCCATCTCGTTCTGGCCCGGGCCACGCTGAGCGCCGCGCGGAGCGGTGTTGGTGTACAGGGACATGCCGCGGAAACGCATGTTCTCGGGCTGGTACATGATGGAGATGTGCTCGGCGGCTGAACTGCCGCTGGCACCGCCGCCTGCACCGGCATCGCCCACAATCGCGACGTCGACGGCGCCGACGCGACCGTTGTCACGCAGACCGACCTTGATCCAGCCCTGCATGCCGGAGCGTGCGGAACCGATGTAGAACTCTTCGGCGCGGGTGATGCGCAGTTGCAGCGGACGGTTCAGCTTGCGGGCGAAACGGCCGGTGACCGCCATGGTCGGGTACGGGAATATCTTGGAACCGAAGCCGCCGCCTGTGTTCTCGTTGATGAACACGAGATTGGCCGGGTCGATCTCCAACATGGCGGACAGGGCATCGTGACCGACGGTGTGGCTCTGCAGTGAACCGTGGAAGTAGCACTTGCCGTTTTCCCAGTAGGCCATGCCGGTGCGGGATTCGAGAGAGTGGTGCGGGTAACCGATGGTCACGAAGGGCTCTTCGACGATGGTGGAGCACTGCGCGAAAGCGGCATCGACGTCACCGTACATCCACTCTTCCGGGAAGTTGGCACCTGTCGGGAAACGGCCGGCACGGAAGGAGGCGACCTGGTCGGCCGTCCACTTGATCTGCCCGACGCCAGTGCCTGATGCGGTGGTGCCCGCTGCAGCTTCACCGGTGCGGATCAGGGAGTTGCCCATGGGGTACGGATCCGGACCCCCTTCGATCAGGGTTTCCAGCGGATCGACCACGAAGGGGCGACGCTCGTACTCGACCACGATGCGCTCGATCGCGGCTTCTGCCAGCTCTTCGCTTTCAGCGGCCACGGCCAGGATGGGCTGACCGATATAGGTGATGAATTCCTTGGCCAGCGCCGGGTTGGCGGGCGGCTTGGACTCGGGCAGGTCGTCGGCGGTGAAGATGCCCAGAACACCCGGCATGGCCAGGGCTTCAGAGGCGTCGATGTTGACCACACGACCGGCCGGAATCGGACTGGTCAGCAGACGGGCAAACACCAGGCCGTCACGACGGAAGTCTTCGGCATAACGTGCCGCACCGGTGACTTTGCCTTCGATGTCGGGAGGAGTGAAATCTTTACCGATATGCATATAGGTCATGACAGTTGCCCCGAGGCGCGCATTACGCCATTCAGATAGTGATCATAGGCCCCGCAGCGGCAGAGGTTGCCGGACAACGCCTGACGCGCTTCGGCGCGGGTCGGACGGGGGTTGGACTTGAGCAGCGCCACAGCAGACATGATCTGGCCGGAAGTGCAGAAACCGCAGGCGGGGCTCAGCTCCTGAATGAAGGCAGCCTGCACGGGGTGCAGAGTGCCGTCGGCAGCACGCAGACCTTCCACGGTCAGGATGGCCTTGTTCTTCACTTCATGCGTGAGCGTGGAACAGGAATAGATGTTCACGTCATCTGCCAGCACCGTGCAGGAACCGCACTCGCCACGGTTGCAGCCGAGCTTGGCACCTGTCAGACCGAGCTTGTAGCGCAGGGTGTGAGCCAGTGTCTCCTGGGGAGCGACGTCGACGCGGCGCGACTGGCCGTTGACGTTGATGGTCAGCAGTCGCTCGACTGCACCTGCGGGCCGGTTCTGCCCGGAGGCTGAATACCACAGGGATGTGGAAGCGGCAGCCACGCCAGAGGCGATGACCCCCTTGATAAATCGACGTCTAGTTAGTTTTGGATTCACAGGCTGACTTAGCCTCCCTAAAACAGGTGGTATAGAGGGAACTGCGATTGGTAAGGACAGCAAGGGTAATCCACGAGTCTGCTTTTATCAAGCTACGCGACCGGGGGCAGATCCCGCGCCACGGGCCGCCTGACGCATGCCTGAAAGCCCCATCACAAGGGGCTTTCAGGCCAATTCCGCCGGCTTGACTTATTCTTTTTGAGTGTTATTGTGGCCGGCCCTCGTGGGATACACCTCCCGGGGTTCGTGCGCCCTGAATTTCATGGCAGGCTGCGTCATTCAACATGGCACGCTGCTGCAAGGGACTCGACTAGTTCGCCTGCAACCGCGTCAGATTACTCATTCCCTCGAGCAGATTTTCGCCTCCGAGGCTTCGCCGGTTCGTGATTCGTTGCCGATTGACGGCGCTGCAGACGAAACGTAAACGACTTTCGGACAGATGAGACCTGTAGATCTATGAGCATCAAAGCCCACTCGCCCTTCACTTTCGGCTACCCGGAAAAAACCGGCCTCTATGATCCGAGCAATGAAAAGGATTCCTGCGGCGTAGGTTTCGTGGCCGATATCAAGGGTCGCCCCAGCCATCAGATCATGCTGGACGCCTATCATCTGAATTCCCGCATGGATCACCGCGGCGGCTGCGGCTTCGAGGCCAACACCGGTGACGGCGCCGGCATCCTCATGGCGCTGCCGCACAGCTTCTTCGCCCGCATTGCCCGCGAAGAGCTCGGCATCACCTTGCCGGCGCCTGGCCAGTACGCCGTGGGCAACATCTTCCTGCCGCAGCTCGAAGGCGAGCGCAGCAAGTGCGTGGCCACCATCAATGCCATGATCGCCGAGGAAGGCCAGACCCTGCTGGGCTGGCGCGATGTGCCGGTGGACCCGGTGGGTGCGGATGTCGGCCCGGCCGCCCGCACCGCGCAACCGCATATCGCCCAGCTCTATGTCGGCGCCGAAGCCGGTCTGAGCCGCGAGGATTTCGAGCGTCGCCTGTATGTCATTCGCAAGCGCTTCACGCACAAGCTGCGCGGGGATGCCTCGCTGAGCCAGGCCAAGATGCTGTATGCCTGCAGCGTGTCCACCAAGGTCATCGTCTACAAGGGCATGCTGACCCCGGGCCAGCTGTTCCCGTTCTATCTCGACCTGACCAACCCGGAATGCGAAACGCATCTGGCCATGGTGCACTCACGCTTCAGCACCAACACCTTCCCGTCCTGGGACCGTGCGCAGCCCAACCGCTTCATGAGCCACAACGGCGAGATCAACACGCTGCGCGGCAACGTCAACCAGATGGTGGCGCGTGAAGGCACCGTGAAGAGCGAGCTGTTCGGCAAGAACATGCGCGAGCTGTTCCCGGTGATCGATGCGGACTGCTCCGACTCCGGCTCCTTCGACGCCGTGCTGGAATTCATGCTGATGTCCGGCCGCTCCCTGCAGGAAGCCGTGATGATGATGATCCCGGAAGCCTGGCAGTCCGACGTCAACATGCCGGCCTCCAAGAAGGACTTCTACGAATACCATTCCGCGCTGATGGAACCCTGGGACGGCCCCGCCTCCATCGTGTTCTCGGACGGTCACTACATCGGTGCCGTGCTCGACCGCAACGGCCTGCGCCCCAGCCGCTACTACGTCACTCACGACGACAAGGTCATCATGGCCTCGGAAGTGGGCGTGGTGCACGTGGCTCCCGAGCGCGTGAAGCTGAAAGGCCGTCTGCAGCCGGGCCGCATGTTCCTGCTGGATTTCGAGCAGGGCCGCCTGATTCCCGACGAAGAACTGAAGCAGGACATCGCCGGCCGTCGCTCCTATGGCCAGTGGCTGGCCAACCAGAAAGTGACCCTGGACGACATCGCCACCGACACGGCCGCCCATTCCCTGGATGCCGAGAACGTGCTGCAGCGCATGCAGGCCTTCGGCTACACCACGGAAACCATGCAGTTCATGCTGCTGCCGCTGGTCACCGAAGTGCGTGACCCGCTCGGCTCCATGGGCAACGACTCCGCGCTGGCCTGTCTGTCAGACAAGTCGCGCATGATCTACGACTACTTCAAGCAGCTGTTCGCCCAGATCACCAATCCGCCCATCGACTCCATCCGTGAAGAAGTCGTGATGTCGCTGCAGTGCTTCATCGGGCCGGAAGGCAATCTGCTGGAGACCACCGAAGCCCAGGCGCACCGCCTGAGCCTCGAGCATCCGATCCTCTCCAACAAGGAGCTGAGCAATCTGCGTGCGATGAATCACCGCGGCATGCGCTCGCGCGTGATCGACATCACTTATGATAGCACCCAGCCCAATGGCTTCCATGTCGCGCTCGACCGCATCTGCGCCGAGGCCAGTGCCGCCATCGAGGCCGGCTACGCCTTCGTGATCCTGTCCGACCGCGCCATCAGTGCGACGCGCATTCCGCTCAGTGCCCTGATCGCCTGCGGCGCCGTGCACCACCACCTGATCGCCTCGCACCAGCGTTCGCTGATCGGCATCCTCGTGGAAACCGGCGAAGCCCGTGAAGTGCACCATCACTGCCTGCTGACCGGCTACGGCGCCGACGCCATCAACCCCTACCTGGCCTTCGAGGCTCTGTGGCAGGCGCGCAACGACGGGCTGCTGGGCAGCAAGTTCGAGACCGAGGACGACCTCGTCTACGCCTACAAGAAGGCGGTCGGAAAGGGCATGCTCAAGGTCATGGCCAAGATGGGCATCTCCACGCTGCAGTCCTACAAGGGCGCGCAGATCTTCGAAGCCGTGGGCCTGGCCGAGGACATCATCAACCGCTGCTTCGTCGGCACCGCCAGCCGCGTGCAGGGCGTGAACTTCGCCACCCTGATCGAGGAGACCGAGCGCCGTCACCGCGTGGGTTACCCGCTGCAGGAAGTCAATCGCCTGCCGGTGCTGACCAACCCGGGCGATTTCCACTGGCGCAATGGTGGCGACGGCCACATGTGGGACCCGACCAGCATCGCCAACCTGCAGGTGGCTGCGCGCAACAACAGCACCGAGGCCTATGCCGCCTTCGCGAAGCACACCAACGAGCAGACCACCCGCAACTGCACGCTGCGCGGCCTGCTGAAATTCCGCACCGGCGTGAATGCGCCCGTGCCGCTCGAGGAAGTGGAACCGGCCAGCGAGATCGTCAAGCGCTTCGCCACCGGCGCCATGTCCCTGGGCTCCATTTCCACCGAGACCCACGAGTCCCTGGCCATCGCCATGAACCGCATCGGCGGCAAGTCCAACACCGGTGAAGGCGGCGAAGACCCGATCCGCTTCCAGCCCATGGCCAATGGCGATTCCAAGCGCTCGGCCATCAAGCAGGTGGCGTCCGGCCGTTTCGGCGTGACCATCTGGTACCTGAGCAATGCCGACGAGCTGCAGATCAAGATCGCCCAGGGCGCCAAGCCTGGCGAGGGCGGCGAGCTGCCCGGCGGCAAGGTGGACGAGTACATCGCGAAGATCCGTCATTCCACACCAGGCGTGGGCCTCATCAGCCCGCCCCCGCACCATGACATCTATTCCATCGAGGACATCGCGCAGCTGATCCACGACCTCAAGAACGCCAACCGCAAGGCGCGCATCAGCGTCAAGCTGGTGTCCGAGATCGGCGTGGGCACCATCGCTGCCGGCGTGACCAAGGCCAAGACCGATCACCTGGTGATCGCCGGCCACGATGGCGGAACGGGCGCCTCGCCGCTGACCTCCATCAAGCACGCCGGTCTGCCCTGGGAACTCGGTCTGGCCGAGACCCACCAAACGCTGGTGATGAACAATCTGCGCTCCCGCGTGGTGCTGCAGACCGACGGCCAGCTGAAAACCGGTCGCGACGTCGCCATCGCCGCCCTGCTGGGCGCCGAGGAATTCGGCTTCGCCACCGCGCCGCTGATCACCCTGGGCTGCATCATGATGCGCAAGTGCCATCTGAACACCTGCCCGGTGGGCATCGCCACGCAGGACCCGGAACTGCGCAAGAAGTTCGCCGGCAAGCCTGAGCACGTCGTGAACTACCTGTTCATGGTGGCCGAGGAAATGCGTCAGATCATGGCCGCCCTGGGCGTGCGCAAGGTGACCGAGATGATCGGTCGCGTCGACCTGCTGGAAACCGACAGCGCCATCGCGCACTGGAAGGCCAGCGGCCTGGATCTGAGCAAGATCCTGGCCCCCGCGCAGATCATCTTCGAAGGCACCCAGGTCTATCAGACCATCGCGCAGGATCACGGTCTCGAGAAGGCGCTGGACAACCAGATCATCGCGCTGGCGCAGGACGCCATCGAGACTGGTCGCCCCGTCCGCATCGAGCTGCCCGTGCTGAACACCAACCGCGTCGTGGGCACCATGCTGTCCAACGAAGTGGCCAAGCGCTGGAAGGAAGAGATGCTTCCCGAGGACACCATCCAGATCAAGCTGAACGGCTCCGCGGGTCAGAGTCTGGGCGCCTGGCTGGCCAAGGGCATCACCATCGCGGTGGAAGGCGACGCCAACGACTACGTGGGCAAGGGCCTGTCCGGCGGCAAGATCATTCTCTACCCGCCGAAGAACAGCACCTTCAAGGCCGAAGAGAACATCATCGCGGGCAACGTGAACCTTTACGGCGCCACCAGCGGTGAAGCCTACATCCGCGGCATCGCCGCCGAACGCTTCGCGGTGCGCAACAGTGGCGCGACCGCCGTGGTGGAAGGCATCGGCGATCACGGCTGCGAATACATGACAGGCGGCCGCGTGGTCATCCTGGGCAAGACCGGCCGCAACTTCGGCGCGGGCATGAGCGGCGGCATCGCCTATGTCTGGGACAAGGACAAGGACTTCGCGAAGCAGTGCAACACCGAGACCTACGCACTGGAAGCGGTGAGTGACGCGGCCGATGTCGCCGAACTCAAGCAGCTGATCAGCCGCCATCTGGAGTACACGGAATCCACCGTGGCCGCGCAGATCCTGGCGAACTGGGACAGCGCGCTGCAGCAGTTCGTGAAAGTGATGCCGACCGACTACAAGCGAGTGCTGAAAGAGCGCGCCAGCAGAATCGCCGCGCAGGCAGTCGCCGTCTGATCCTGCCCCGCGAGGGGCAGAGCGGACACCATACAGACTACATTTGAGCAACTGGATCTACTGATGGGCAAACCAACTGGCTTCAAAGAATTCGATCGTCGTGCCGAACCTTACCGCGACCCCGCGCAGCGCCTGCTCGACTACAAGGAAATCTACACGGCGCATGACGACAAGCACCTGAGCACGCAAGGCGCTCGCTGCATGGATTGTGGCGTGCCCTTCTGTCAGTCGGAGCACGGCTGTCCGGTGTACAACCTGATTCCCGAGTGGAATGACCTGGTGTATCAGGGCCGCTGGCGCGAGGCGCTGGATCGTTTGCACAAGACCAACAACTTCCCGGAGTTCACCGGCCGCGTCTGCCCGGCCCCGTGTGAAGGCGCCTGCGTGCTCGGCATCAACGAGCCCGCGGTGACCATCAAGAACATCGAGAACGCCATCATCGACAAGGGCTTCGAGAACGGCTGGGTGCAGCCCAATCCGCCCGCCGTGCGCACCGGCAAGAAGGTGGCCGTGGTCGGTTCCGGTCCCGCCGGTCTGGCTGCCGCCGCCCAGCTGAATCAGGCCGGTCACAGCGTCACGGTGTACGAGCGTGAGGACCGCATCGGCGGCCTGCTGATGTACGGCATCCCCAACATGAAGCTGGAGAAGGACGTGGTCGAGCGCCGCGTCAATCTGCTCAAGGCCGAAGGCGTGGAATTCGTGGTCAATGCCGACATCGGCGGCAGCGGCCCGAATGCCATCGCCACCGACGCCCTGCTGGCCCAGGTTGACGCGCTGTGTCTGGCCACCGGCGCGACCAAGGCCCGTGACCTGAACATCCCGGGCCGTGCCGGCGGCGACGTGCATTTCGCCATGAAATTCCTGACCGCCAACACGCGCAGCCTGCTCGATTCCGGTCTGGAAGACGGCAACTACATCAGCGCCAAGGGCAAGAACGTGATCGTGATCGGCGGTGGCGACACCGGCACCGACTGCATCGCCACGTCCCTGCGTCATGGCTGCAAGTCGCTGGTGAACTTCGAGATCATGGGCCGCCCGCCCGCCACGCGCGCCGCCGACAACCCCTGGCCGCTGTGGCCGAAGATCTACCGCGAAGACTACGGTCACACCGAGGCGCAGCATGTGTTCGGCAGCGACCCGCGCACCTATTCGATCTCCGGCAAGGAGTTCGTGCGCGACGAGAACGGCCGTCTGCTGGGCATCAACACGGTGGAAGTGGACAGCCGTTTCCAGGAGATCCCGGGCACGCTGAAGTTCTGGGAAGCCGACCTGATTCTGCTCTCCATGGGCTTCCTCGGGCCGGAAGACTACGTGGTGAAGCCGCTGGGGCTGGAGCTCGACCCGCGTTCCAACTACAAGGCCGCCTACAAGTCCTTCGTCACCAGCAATCCGAAGGTGTTTGCCGCCGGTGACTGCCGTCGCGGTCAATCCCTGGTGGTGCGGGCGATCGACGAAGGGCGTCTGGTGGCGGAAGCGATCAACGCGTTTCTGGCTGATTGATGCCACGCTGCGGCCGGCCTTGGCGGTGGCAGGGTGGGTTGCTCAGGACCGTGAGCCGCCTGGACGGCGGCGAGTCGAGCCCCCATGGATGGGTTCACGGCGTGTCCTGAGCGGCCCAACCTGCCACCACCGAGGCCTGCCCAATGCCCCAAACACTCTCAGGCAGGACGCGCTGAATGCCAGAAAACGTGCTGGAACTGTACAGAGTCTGCAAGCGCTACGGCAGTTTCCACGCTGTCGATGACATCAGTTTCGCCATTCCCGCCGGCAGCATCTACGGTTTCCTCGGCCCCAACGGCGCCGGCAAGACCACCAC
>JACCDP010503434.1_pt1 | contig 12803 bp, 14 predicted proteins | sample 7445841 | NCBI WGS metagenome assembly JACCDP01 (sample SAMN15323441, study PRJNA562643) | freshwater metagenome | isolation source: river surface water | place: USA:Blue River Watershed | collected 2017-08-17
CTTCATCTGCACTCATATAATAATCACGATCGCAGTCATTACGAAGTTTCTTAACTGTTTGCCCTGATTTAGTTGCGAGAATATCAAGCAACTGATCATATAATTTATTTGTTTCTTTTACTTGAATGTTAATATCAGCAGCAGTTCCACGATATCCAGATGAAACTTGATGAATCATAATTCGAGAGTGTGGAAGAGCGGATCGAGTTCCAGTTCCACCACAAAGTAAAATTGCACCCATACTTGCAGCAGTTCCGACACAAGTGGTATTAACTGGTGCTGAAATTGTATGCATAACGTCATACAAAGCAAGACCATCGACAACACTTCCACCCGGGCTATTAATGTAAAATTCAATAGGAAGATGAGGATCTTCACGATCTAAAAATAGCATTTGCATAATACAAAGATTCATCGAATGCTCATTAACATCTTCGCCGAGAAAAATGATACGATCTTTGAGCAAACGTGAATAAAGATCATACGCACGTTCGCCTGTAGCAGACTTTTCGAGAACTGTTGGAATAATCATATTTGGATTATAACAGCTCAAGTACTAATTTCAAGTTCTTTTATAAGATTTTTATGAAAATTAGTTTTTATAATGAGTATTCTTATGGTGATATTATTTTCACAAGGGGTATTGCAAACTGGATTGCGGAGAACATTCCAAACGGGCATCCATTATTTTACTATCATACAAAAGAATTAAAATCAGTACCAATGCATAAAAAAATTATAGAAATGAAATACAACATTGGTGTTGATTTGAAACTATATGGATTAAATGCCTCACAAAGAAATATTAGACAATGTGACCTAATTGGAGGCGAAATATTCATCAATATGATTGTTTTTTGTTCTCCAGCAGTTATTAAGAAAAATAATGGCGATATTTTTTCTCCTAAATTTATGAATACCGAAACTATTAAGCTTAAAGCTGAAGAAATAATTTCTTTTATCAATAAGCATTTAAAAACAAACATTCCTTATCCTGAAGAGATAGATTTACTTACAAATAGAGTTCAGGACTGCAAAAATAAATTAGCAATAGATGTTTTTTTTGAAAAAAATAATTTTGAAAAAACTTTTTTAATTTGCAATGGTGAAACTTTATCCGGGCAAGCTGTAAATGTTGATTTACAAGACATAATGGAGCCTCTGTTCTTAGAATATCCAAATATTTTATTTTTATTTAGTGAGAAAAAACATAATTTATCTCATCAAAATGTTGCTTTTGTAAATGATTTTTGCGACAAAAATACGATTGGTGATATTGAATATATGTCAAAATATGCTGAAGTTCTTATAGGTAGATCTTCTGGACCATCCCATTCTTTTTTCAATAAAGAAAATTGCTACGAAGATGCAAAAACTATTGTTGAACTTACAAATGATATTGATCGAGCATTCTTTCACAAACAAGGAAATGCAAAATATTTTTGGTCTGACAGTGTTACACAAGAAGATTTATTGAGATTTTTTAGAAGTTTGCTGGTATAATTTTTCATATGAATAGTTTTAAAGCTGTTGTTTTAGAAAATATCAACCAGCCATTAAGTGTTAGAAAAATATCATCCAATCCACTTCAGTATGGTCAAGTATTAGTCAAGGTACTAGTTAGTGGGCTATGTGGTGCTCAACTTCAAGAACTTGCCGGATTGAAGGGTAATGCAAGTTTCGTTCCTCATCTTTTGGGGCACGAAGGATGCGGAATAGTTCAAGAAGTTGGAGAAGCGGTCACCAAGGTTAAAGCTGGAGATAAAGTTGTTATGCATTGGAAAAAGGGCGATGGTATTGAATCACCTTTCCCAAGCTATTCTTCTGATGGACAAAAAATTGGTGGTGGTAAAGTTACAACACTTTCAGAATACGCAGTAGTTTCAGAAAATAGAGTCACTAAAGTCGATGATGATACACCTCCAGAGTTTTGTGCTTTACTTGGCTGCGGATTATCTACAGCTTTGGGTGTGATTAATTATGAAGCAAATTTAAAATTTGGCGAATCTACTCTTGTTCTTGGCTGTGGTGGTTTAGGATTAAATCTAATTCAAGCAGCTAAAATGGCAGGTTCGTATCCTATCGTTGCATTCGATATAAACGATAAATCAAATTTATCCTTAGAGTTAGGATGCAATTCTTTTTCACAAGATTTATCTGATATCTCTCAAACGTTTGATGTCATAGTTGATACTACTGGAAATCAAAATGTGATCAAACAGTCCTTGCCGATGCTTGCAGACAGAGGAAGATATATTTTTGTAGGTCAAAACAAGCCAGGTGAATCATTGGAAATTGCAAATTCAAATCACTTATTTGGCTCAGAAGGCAAAACTATTAAGGCAACTCAAGGCGGAGACATCAATCCGTCAAAAGATATCAAAAGATATGCAAAGCTGTACAAAAGTGGATTGATAGACATAAACTCTATCATCACTCATAGATTCAAAATGGACCATATAAACGATGCATTTGATGTATTGAAAAGTGGTAACGCTGGTAGAATTATTATTCAAGTTTCAGAGGAGTTATAATGAGAGGAACAGATTGGACACCCGAGGGTTTAATTTCTTTTGTAGATAAAATGGCGGACCATCACGATGCTGGTAGACTTCCATTTGCTATCCATTTGCCTGGTGGCAATGAAGAACAACTTATAGATATCTTTTCAAATATCAATGAGGGTGATTATGTTCTTTCAACTCACAGAAACTGGTATCACGCTTTATTGCACGGATTGGACCCAGATGAACTAGAAAACAAAATTCTCAATGCTAGAAGTATGTTTATTTTTGACAGAAAGAAAAACTTTTATGTGTCAGCAATTATTGGTGGAACACCTGGAATAGCTGTTGGTATTGCTTGGGCACTTAAAAGAAAAGGTTCAAAACAAAGAGTTTGGTGTTTTGTTGGTGATGGCATTGAAGATACTGGACACTTTGCAGAAGCTGTTAGATATGTTGATGGTTTTGATTTGCCTTGTACTTTCGTAATTGAAGATGACAATATGGCTGTAGAGTGCCCCAAAGAAAGAAGATGGGGAACAAATAAAGATTTAGATTGGCCTTCTTGTGTAGTAAGATATCATTACACAAAGTCCAGACCACACATTCGTACAGGCAATTTTGCTGATTTAAATGTTATGAAGTCTGTGATGAAAACTGACGAAGAATATTTTCCATTGCTAGAAAAAGAAAACTTTGTTATGGAAAATGTTGAAACTTCATTGTCTTACAAACAAGCAGTGACACAATGTATGACTGAGCTTGGAGATATGGGTGCAGTTTTTATTGGTTATAGCTTAATTCCCGGAGATGCTATGGGAACAACAGTAAATGTTCCTATGGATCAAAAGATAGAAACTCCTGTAGCTGAAAATCTTATGGTAGGTCTCGCTATTGGAATGTCTTTCGAGGGATTTAAGCCTGTAGTTTACTTTGAAAGGCACGATTTTATGTTAGTAGCTGCAGATGCTATCGGAAATCACGTTGATAAGATTGAAAGAATCTCTCACGGTGAATATAAAGTTCCTGTAGTGTTGAAAGCAGTTGTTGATGATGGTGGATTATTCTACTCTGGACCAACTCATAGTCAAGACTTTACTTCTACTTTCCGAGAAATGGTTAATTTTGACATTTTGGAACCAATGAATGCTGGAGAAGTATTATCAGCATACAGACACGCTGCAAAAACTTCAAGACCAGTTATGATTGTTGAACACAAAAAGTTTCATTAATAAAAAAAGAGGGAGATTTTATTCTCCCTCTTTTTTTTGTCAAGATTTCTTGATTGAAATCTTTTTTACTGTTTCTTTAGGTTCTTCTTCTTTGACAACAATCTTTTTGAATGCTAATTTCAAGATACCATTTTCTAGATGACAGACTTCAGGCTCAAGCTCAAGATCATCTGGCAACTGAATTGTTCTTGTAAAAGCAGATTGTTTTAATTCTTTAAGATGATAAAAATAACTTTTCTCTCTTGAAATTCTTGAACTTCCAGCAATTGTGAGAAGTTTTGTTTCCTTGACAACTTCAATATCAAGATCTTTTTCTTCAACACCTGGAACAGCGAAGTCCAAACAGAAATAAAAATCGTCTTCGAAGATATCCATTTTTGGATAAGAAGTGTTGGAATGAATGAAGTTTTTACGATTACCTAAAAAATCGTCAAAAAACTTATTGATAATCTGTTCATGTTGATCCATGATCAAATTACGATTGGGCATTAAAATTCTACGCTGAGGTAGATTTAAAAAATCATCAATACTAGCCATATTTTTCTCCATTTGCGCCCATAAGGTACGCATATAATAGGTGTCACTAAGATCACCTGAGTGACTTGCACTCAATAAATATTATACAAAATCTGAAGAAAAATATTCCTATTAAATAAAAAATCCCCTTTCGGGGATTTTTCTACATTTCAGGTTCATCTTCAGCCATCATATCTGGCATTTCGTCTAGTGAACTTTTAGAAACTGGGACCTTCAGAACATCACCAGGCAATAATTTATTAATATCATATCTAGGATTTAATTTTTGAAGCATTTTTACAGAAGTATTATACATACTTGCAATCTTTGCTCCATTCTCACCAGAAGAAACAGTATGTTCGCCTGGTTTATCAGTTTTCGGAGCAGGACCTAAATTCAAAACTTGCCCTTGATAAACTATTTCACCCTTTATGCTTGGATTATAGAATTTGAGTTTATTCACAGCAACGCCAGTTTTGTCAGCAATATCCATCAATAGCTCTCTAAATTCAAGAACTTTATAAGTTCTTTTTTGTTGAGCAACTTTCATAAACTCATTATGATACTTTGCTTCTAGTCTTAAGTCATTATCATTAAAACACTCATTTGCAATAGAATTCAAATAAGCTAATTTTTCAAATCTTTTCATTCATTTATCCTTATGAAGATATATCTTGTTTATTCTACTGAAAAAAAATATTATCCTTTGAAAAAATATTTTCATTTTATATATAATTTCAAATTTGCAGCAGTATAATCATATATATGAATTATGATTTGTGTGATTTATTAAATAGAAAAATGGAAAACGCATTTAGCTATATGCCAAATGATTTGCCAAGAAATTCTATACTCAAAAATACAAATATCATAGATGAATTTTTTGAATATGTAGCTCCTGAAGAATATTTAGAAACGATGGAGTCAGAAGATTGCGATCATGAATGTTATGGATTTTGGATATATAGAAACGGAAAAGTATCAAATCAAGTAGAAGATTTTGATAAATCAGCTAGAAGGATTACAAGAGAGTTGGCAAATATGAGTTTTTCAAATAGCCCAGCTTTAGATATAATGTATTTTTCAGGCTGTATGAAAGTTTTGATTGCGAAAAATAAGGCACTTTATTTAGAAACTTGCATAAGACCAACATTAGACCAAATGTTTGCTATAAAAGATCTTGAAGCAAAATACTTATCAAAATCTGGTAAAACACTGTGGCGTATTGTTGAAAGAAAAAAGAAATCTACTTATTATGATGGAATAGGGTCAAACTCTCTTCACGACTTTAGATGGGGAAAAATTAAATGAAAAATAGTTATGTTTTGCTTAGTGAACAAGAAATCAATTTAATCAAAAATCGACTCAAGAATGATAAAGATATTGATGTTAATAGTTTTGTAAACAAATTGGATTATCACAAAAGTTTATTTACTAAAGATAACATAAAAAAGTTTTCAGAATATAAAAATTCAGCAGTCACAAAGTTAAGGACTTTCGATGCAGATTCTATTGAAAACGAAGATTTTATTGTCGATGATGATGCAATGGTTTCTGCAACTAAAGAAGGAGCATATGTTCAAGTTTGGATGTGGGTGGACAATGCAACAAAACCTAAGAGAACGAGGAAGAAAACAGTCTAATGGTCAAGGAAAATTGGTATGCTGTTCACGTTCTTTCTCAATACGAAAACAAAGTCAAAGGATATATTGACAAAGTAAAAAAAGAACGTGGATTTGATGAAAAAGTTAGTGAAGTGATCGTTCCTGTAGATACTGAAGTTAAGAGAGTTCAAGGCAAAAAAGTAGAAAAGAAAAATAAAGTTTTTCCAGGCTATGTACTTGTCAAGATGAAATTAGATGATGAAACATTTAATTTCATCAGAAGAGTGCCTGGAGTGACTAATTTTGTATCTTCTAGTGCTAAAAAACCAGTAGCTCTGAAGGAATCAGAAATCAAAGCTATTCTTGATTCATTGAATCCTGATAAAGGTTTTATTCCTAAAAAGAAATTTTCAAAAGATATGCTTGTTAGGATTATTGAAGGGCCGTTTTCAGATTTTACTGGCAAAATTGAAGTTGTTTATGAAGATAAAGAAATTTTAAAAGTGATGATTTCTTTATTCGGAAGAGATACTCCAGTAGAAATTGAGTATTCTCAAGTGGAAAAGATATAAAAAAAGACTCCCATAAGGGAGTCTTTTTTTTAGAATATTTCGTATCTTTCGCTTATCGGAAGTACTTTAGTAAGATTTATCTCTGTTCCAGTTGGTACAGCAGACATTTTGAATCTTGCCCAATATCTTGGTTGATTTTCTGGTAAAACTACGATTGGATATCCACCAGAGATAATTCTATCTTGTTGAACAGTAAGTGGGTCGTTTGGCAATAAGATATTATCAGATGGTCTTAAGACAACAGGAGACCAAGCAGATGTTCCCAATCCAACTCCTTCAACAATTCCACTAAATCGCATTGTGTCGGAGTTTCCAGTTGAAGTATCATCAATAACTGTAAATGCACTCCAAGCTGAACCGTTCCAAATTTCACCTGAGAGTGTTGCTGGCGCACTTGCACCTATGCCAACTTGAAACTCCCAATGATCTATTTTTTTCTTAGAACCAACATAAACATAGTCGTTAGTTAGTGCAAATTTGAATTCTGAAGAATTTTCGCCTCCATTGCCTATAGCAATGCCAGTAACATCAAAAATAGTTCCACCAGTTCCAGCAGAACCAGATTGTCCTCTTCCAACTAAAACTCTGTAATCATTTGTTATTTCGACTGCAGTGCCGTCTGATCTTAAATAAGTAGATGGTAACGCTTTTTTGCCAACAGCAGTTATTCTTATAGGAATATTAGTTTTTGATTCAGTGAAAGAAAATGCAATATTTAAATAAGGTCTGTCGTAAAGGTTTTCGTGAAAAATTGGTGGATTAAAACCCCATCTTGCAAAATAAGATTCTGCAACAGTCGCATTTACATCAGTGCCATCTCTGTAAATAACGTGAGCTTTGCCATCTGTGGTGCTATTTCTGTAATGAGCACCAGTATTAAGGATGCTAAATGCAGTGATTGTAAAAGCAGTTCCAGAAACATTTGTAATCTTAAGTTCATCTATTGTTGATTGAGGATACCAAGGCAAAGTTGCGTATACAGATGTTCCTGTGACGGTAAATCCTATTGACGATCTTAGTATTTGATAATATAAACCATTGACGACACTCATATATAATGCTCCAATATGCAGACTTCTTATTGATCAATTTTCTTGTGAAGATATTTTTATTCCTTGTTTATTGACTTAGGGTATTTCATACTGTAAAATAAAATTGTTCAAGAGTATTCGTCTATGTAAAAAAGGGAAGGGCGCTCTGCTCTTGAACACAGGTGTTTAAAATGAAAATACAATACGTTTCAATTTGCCCAACTGAATCTGCAAAACAAAATGAGTGCTATGCCTTAACTCCTGAATTGTTAGCAGCAACTGGAGCAAGATATTCCAGGAATAATGAAGGCCTTGATGCTATTGTATCAAAAATAGATTTTTCAAATACTGATCAATCTGTTGATAGTATTTTTAAAATGGTTGATTATGGACACGCTTCTATTGCGGATATGGCTCCAATCGCCCTTTTCATTGATGATATTTCCTTATATGCAGCTTATTTTTTATGGACACTCTCGCCGACTGCTGGAGGACAAGAATGCTCAACAAGATATATAAAATTAGATGCTGGTAGTGTTGTAGATGATGATATTTTAGGAATACCAGAAAATCTTAAGAAGCAATACTGGGAATATGTTGAAAAATCTTTCAATTCATATGAGCTTGCTTTGGATTACTGGACTCAAATAGGTGCAGCAAACTCTGAATTGACAAAAATACCGCAAACTTTACTAAATTCATCATCAAATAAAGATAAAAAGCAAGTTGCAAGAATGATGCGTAATTTTGCGTTTGATCGTGCAAGAGTTTATCTTCCAGTTTCAGCAATGACTGGAGTAATGATGATTCAATCTGCAAGAGCTTGGGCTAATGTTTCTGCTCATTTGCAATCTCACTGCTTACGTGAATTAAATCTTATTGGAAAAGAAATTGAAGAAAAACTAAAGATAGGCGCTCCAAGACTAGTAAAACATTGCAAAGCTACTCAGGCAATCAAAGATTTCTATGCATATGAAAATAATTTTGAAAAGAATTATTGCAAAATGAAAAATAAATTTTTGCCATCAGCTAATCAATGCGACACTAGCTTAAGAGTTCATACCAGTAAAAGATTAGATTTAGAAGCTCTTTCTTTTAGAACAAATAGATATTCACCATTTGGGCATACTATTTCACAAATTCCAGTTACTTTTAGCTGGGAGGGAATAACATTAGGCGAAATAAGGGATCTTAACAGACACAGAACTGGATCAAAATACTGTTCACTTGTACCTATTGGCTTTTATGGAGCAACTGACCAAATCCCTAATAGTGATCCGATGAATGTTTCAGATAAAATTAAAATTTTATATAATAACTTTGAACAAACAAGTAAATACGCTAGAGACTTAATGCAAAATAGGCCAGAATATATTTACTTTACATCATTAGGTCATAAATATTTGTTTGAACATACTACAACACTCAATAACTTTATATATGAGATGGAATTAAGGACTGGTGTTGGTGCTCATTATAAATATGCTGAACATTGTAAAAAAGTTTTAGATTTGTGGTTTGAAAAATACCCAAAAACTAAAGGACTTATTTTTGAAGGAAGTGCAGAACCAGAATAATTTACAGCTTGAAATATACTTCAAATCCCTCAATTGAACATATTTTATATGAATAGTTTGTAATATTTGTTGGTAAATCAAAGAACAAGATACACTCGTCTTGTTCTTTGATTTTGTTATAAAAGACAGTAGTTTTTGTTAGATAGTTCTTTTTATTATGCTCCAAGAAAATATTTTGTATTTCTAATGGCATCCTTTCACAACTCTCATCTAAAATAATATTTCTTTCAGGTAGCAATTCTATCAAAGCTATTTTCATTTCTTCGTAAGAAACTGTTAAACCATCCATAGCTCGTGTAATAATATCCCCGTAGTTTGTTGTGGGTATTTTTTCTTCTTCTGATATACCATCATTATGATTAAAGACGAAATCAGCACGGGATACAGAAAATAAATAATCTCTTACTGTATGTTCACCGTTCATTAGAGTGTGAAATAATAATTGCAGCTCATTTAGATTGAAAATGTTGTTACTTGTATAAACTGCTATATTTTCATAATTTGGTAGTGAATAGCAAAGAATTAATCTTTTTAAAAAAGAGATATTTTTGTCATATTCTTTGATTTCAATGAAAGAATCCGTATCAAAAATAAATCTTGAATTTTTTGATGCTTCGAACCCGACTAAAATAAAATATCTGTGGTAACTTAACTGACTTGTTTGATAAGCAACTTTTTCTAGCTCATCTGCGGAGTTTACGACAAAACATACAAGATTATTCACAATAGTCTTATACAAACAAGAATTTTGCATCAAGCCTAATTTATGATACTATCTGTATATCCACAGTAAAGGTTCTAAACACGATGACTACGCAAGTGAATAATATGAACACTGATTTCCGTCCCAAAACTTTTGACCAAGTGATAGGGCAAGAAGAGATTAAGGAAAATCTCAGACTTAAAATTACAGCATTCAAGAAGACTCAAAAAAGTGTAGTGCATATGCTTTTTTTGGGCTTTTCAGGCGCAGGTAAAACAACACTAGCCAATGTTGTAGCAAACGAAATGGGTGTTACATTTCATCAAGTAATGGCCACCAGAATCAAAAACTGGAATGACTTCTACAGTATCTTGCGTAATGTAGAAGAGAATGATGTCTTGTTCATTGATGAGATTCACGCATTGTCTGGTGATGTGCAAGAAAATCTATATGGCATTATGGAAGATTTCAAATGCACAATCGAAGACAAGAATCTTCAAAGACAACGCATTGTTTCACTGCCAAAGTTCACATTGATTGGCGCAACTACTCATACTGGTGATTTGAAAACTGCTTTGCTTTCTCGCTTTCAATATAAAGGGCAATTAGTACCTTACACTGTTGATGAGTTGACAAAGATGGTTATCACTGCTGGAGACAGAGTCTACGGCTTAGATATCCCTTATGATATTGCATTAAGGATTGCTCAGTTATCTCGTAAAACTGCTCGTGTCTGCTATACACTGCTTCGTCACTTCGTTGATATCGCAGAAGCATCCACTCCTGGCAAAGTTACCAAAGATATGCTGAACAAAACTTTACTGTACAAAATGCTCAGACTGCACCAAATTGACCCTATCGTTGGGCTTGATTATGCAAGTAGAAACTACATAGTCAAGTTGATTCGTGAAAGTCGTCCTATCGGCAGTAAATCTCTTGCAAATATGTGTCAAGAACAAGAAAGTACAGTGATATCAATGATTGAACCATTCTTGCTTTCCGACATCAATCTTGAATTCGTAAACCCTGCAACTGGTCAAACGAATAATGTAACTTCTCCATTTATTCGTATAACAAGTAAAGGGAGAATTGCACTAGAAGCTGCTTACAAATATATTAAGCTATGTCAGTCCCTTCAAAAGCAGGGTTGGTTCAATAACGAATCCCTGAGTGTCAAACCGGAGTAAATATGCCAGCAAAACAATTATCATTTAACGATGAAGCACGTCAAGCTATGGGACGTGGTGTCAATATTGTCGGAACAGCAGTAGCAACTACATTAGGTCCTAAAGGACGTAACGTAGTTATTCAATCACCGTCAGGTCCTATCGTTACTAAAGATGGGGTTACGGTAGCAAAACATATTGAATTAGAAGATCCATATGAAGATCTTGGCGCTCAGTTATGCAAGCAAGTTTCCGCCAAGACAAATGATGTTGCTGGGGATGGAACAACTACTGCAACAGTTTTGGCCAACGCATTAGTAGCAAATGGTCTAAAATACATTTCATCAGGTGGCAATCCTATCAGTGTAAAGATTGGTATGGAATATGCTGCTGAAAAAGTTGTTGGTATTATTGAAAATCTTGCCAAACCGATTGAAAGCAAAGAGCAGATTACATTTGTAGCAACCATTTCTGGCAATGAAGCAGAAGTTGGCCAAATTGTTGCAGATGCTATGGAAGCTGTTGGTAAAGATGGTGTCATTACTATCGAAGAGTCTAGAGGCAGGGAAACTTCTTTATCACTTGTTGAAGGTATGAAATTTGACAAGGGCTATGTTTCTGCATTCTTTGTAAATAATGCTGAAAAAATGGAATGCAAGCACTCTGAACCTTTCATTCTTCTTTATGATGGTCGTATTTCAGATTCAAGTGAAATTCTTCCTATCCTGACAAAAGTAAATGAGCAAAAGAAACCTATTGTAATCGTCGCTGATAATGTTGACGGTCCAGCACTTCAGATGCTTGTCATCAATGTTCATAAGGGTGCTATGCCTTGGGTTGCTGTAAAGACTCCTGGTTTTGCTGGTCAAAAGAAAGAGTATCTATATGACATTGCTGCTCTCACTGGCGCCGATGTTATTTCCTCAGAGATGGGAACGAATCTTGAAAACTGCACCATAGACAATCTTGGCAAAGCAAAGAGTGTCATTATCAACAAAGAAACAACTACTATCATTGGTGGCGAAGGTAGTGACGAAAAGATTGAAGATCGTATTTCTCAATTAAAAGTTACTCTTTCTCAAGTTGAAAGTGATTATGAAGCAAGAATCCTTAATGAGAGGATTGCTAAACTTTCTGGTGGTGTTGCTATCATTAAGGTCGGCGCCAGTACTGAAGCAGAATTAGTTGAGAAGAAGTATCGTTACGAGGATGCTTTGGCTGCAACACGAGCTGCTGTTGAAGAGGGTATCGTTCCTGGTGGTGGCACTACTCTCTTGCGTATTTCACAACAACTTGAATCATTGAACGACTTAGTCAATGAAGATGAAAAAGTTGGTTTTGAAATTGTAAGAAAATCTTTGATGGAACCTATCAGACAAATTGCATATAATGCTGGAATTAGTTCTGATGTTGTTGTTGACACTGTATGTTCAAAACCTAACGGAATTGGTTTGAATGCAAGGTCAGGTGTTTATGTTGATATGATTGAAGAAGGCATTATCGATCCTGCTAAAGTGACTCGTTCTGCAGTTCAAAATGCTGTATCAATTGCTGGTTTAGTGCTTACAACAGAAGCATTAATAGTAGACAAACCTATTGCTAATGAAAAGGTCTTAATTCAAGAAGGAAGTTTCTAATTTTTCCTAATATACTCTACACACCAATGTATATTTTTAGTATAATATTCGATGTGTGTGGAGGGTTATTATGGGGACGAGAAACTTAAGAATTAAGCTTTCAAAAGGGCAACTATTAACAGTCAGCGCAATCATTGTTGCGCTGACTTCTGTTTCATATCAGTTATATTTATTGAGGAAACAAAACGCTAAAAAGGACAAGGGTGAGGCATATTTTGTCTATCCCGATTATGACAATGATTGATTTTTTATATCACTACA
>JACCDP011472246.1_pt1 | contig 12803 bp, 30 predicted proteins | sample 7445841 | NCBI WGS metagenome assembly JACCDP01 (sample SAMN15323441, study PRJNA562643) | freshwater metagenome | isolation source: river surface water | place: USA:Blue River Watershed | collected 2017-08-17
GCTGACGTACCTCCTTGAATAATCTTGATTCTCTTTTGGAGTTCGTAGATTTTATGAATTGCCGTTGTTACCTGAAACATTAAAGTTAAATAGCGGTTGTTCGGTTACGATTGTGTTCTCAGTCTTCTCAGTTAGTCCGTTTAAACGTGCAGTCAAATTCGCATTATACTGCCCAACTAAGCCTCCGTTGATTTGGTCTTGTCGGATTTCTCGCTTTATGTGTGTAGAGATGGGACAAAATTCTTCGTAAGCTCCTTGAGTATTCTTAATGTAGTGGTCAACTGTTAACTCGAACTTATTGTAGCAGTAGACTTCAAATCCCTCCATTGTAAGTGGACATTCAAGAGGTTCAGCGACCATATCTCCAGTCCTTTGGTTTAGGGTGTATTTATATCTTGGGTTTTCTTTTACCCACTTCTTGTAGCTTTGGAATAGTTCTAAGAGGTGTTCAGGACTATCTATTTTTCGTGGTCTTCCTACTTTTGCCATTTGTTAATTCGTGTTTTTCTATTTGGTTTCTACATATTGCGTATCTCTGGTCTTGGTCTTTGTATTCTCTGACCATAGTATCTTCCATCATACATCTTTGGAGGAACTCTCCTTTTTGTTCTTTAGGTAGTGGTGTCGGTAAAGGCATCTTTTACTTTTTTAAAGTGGTCAAGAAATTCGTCTTCTGTTAGTTCTTCTAAGCACATTAAACCATCGGCATCTGTGAAGTACTCAATTAAGTGGTGTCCGTCTTTTCGTATCCTTTCCGATAGAGAGTGGGCGTACTCAATCAAATCTTTGCCGTAGTCTAATATGTAGTATCTCATCCTTTGTACTCTTCAAATACCTTTTGCATCTTCAATACAATCTCACGGAAACAAGAAGCACAAGATGTAGGCTCTTGACGTAAGTTGAAGACACGATTGTAAATTGCAATCAATCTTGTTTGTTCAGTAGGTCTGAAAGTTTGTTGAGTAAGTACTCCTGATTCGTTTAACCAAGTGTATTCCTCTTCAGTTAAGCAGTTCGTGTTTCTGTATGGGAATAACTCATTGAGTTTCTTCTTACGCTCTTCGCATCCGCAGTCCTCTCCTGCTACAAATTCTACTAACTTCTTGATACCAGTTACCTCAGTAATCTGCTCAATCGTATCTCCAAGTCCTTGTGCTTTTCTTTTTGCCATATTTATTTTTTAAAATTATCTACTAAATAAAAATTTATGTTTGGTTTTCTTGCTAAGTCATCGTTAACATCTATTAAGTCAGCAGGAGCTAACGTTTCATCTTTTACTACCTGAACGTACTTAAGTTTATACTGATTAATTAGCTCATCGTTTCTGCCTCCTGAAGATGCAGTTAATACCAAATTCTCAGGTATTTCATTTATTCTTTTTACCCAATACTTAAGTGATTTCGTGTAAGCCCAAAATTCTACATTGGGATTTTCTTTAGCAATTTCAATCCACATATCAAAATAAGCCTGATTAAAGAAATCCCCTGCTGCGTGAATCCTAACTGCTGTACATCCTTTTGGTAGTTCTGGTTTATTGCCTGCTAAAACATATTCGTAATTAGTCCAACGGTGATTTCTAACTGCAGGAAAACGTTCAGGCGATGCAGCATAACATCTATAAGCATTGGATTTATTTTCAAATTTACCTGTTTGTTTGTCAACTTTGACTAAACATTCTAATGCAAAAGGGCAAGTGTGACCAGTAGGTAAATTCCATTCATAAACAACTCCAGTATAATACTTTGTATTTTTAACAAATTTCATATTTATATTTTAGTTATATACCACCATCGTGGCTCTATTTCAGTATTTAAATCTTTACACTCTGCATCCTCTTCTCCGCTCCAAATTACTTTTAACAATTTGTATTTAGTTACTTCATTGTTTTTAACTTCTGTAACCTCTCCTACAAAATAACAATCTCCGTCTTCAACATCGTGTATTATATCTCCAACACTCAAAGTCATATTAATTCAAAATCGTTATTCAAATAATCCGACCAATCATCGCCTACGTTTTCTCTTAGACGTTCCTTGCAGTTCTTTAGTGTGTTGTAGATTGATGTTAGACTGATGTTAGTTTCGCTTGCGATGTCTCTCATTGACATATCTTCTTTGAGGTAGAGTGTGAATAGTTTAGTATCATACCAATGCCAATTCAGTATCTCTTGTTTTATTCTTGCATCTAACCTTTCGTATGCTTCGTGTTTCTCTACCTCTGGTGCTTCGTCTGCCACATCTCTCAACTCGTCTACACATATTAACTCCTTAAAATACTTTTTGTTATTCGTATGAGTAGCATTCCTGAGCATAATCCACATCAAAGCTCTATTTGGTTCTCCGTCTTTGATTATCTTTTCAAGGTATTCGTATTTATGTAAGCGGAGGTAAACGTCTTGCACTACATCGTCTGCATAGTCCACTTCGCCAAAGCCTTTCACTATGCTTACCCACTCTTTGTGGTGTTTTGATAGTATTGTAAGTGCATCCATAGTTGGTTAATTTCTAAACAAATATAAGACTATATTTTAATCTAACAAGTTGCCTGCAAAAAAAGCCACTCGTTAAAGTGGCTCTAAATCATTCAAATAAATCTCACGGCTTACGTATCTATCCAGCTTGTGAAGTGTGCTTAGAGTTACGTCTTTACCGTTCAGAAAGTTGTTTACTTGGAAGTGGTGCATCTTTACACCTGATTGTTTTATCTCCTCAACTATTTGGTTTCGTGTTTTCCTATTAAGGATGATGTGAATCTGCTTTCGTAAGTCTGAATCGTTTATGTACATATCAGAAAGGTAGGTCATCGTCAATACTATCTCCGATTGGTGCACGTTCAGCAGGTGCTACATAAGGCTCAGAGAATGATGCTGAGAAGAAACTTCCGTTCTTACCTTGCTTAACCCACAAAGCTACTTCCATTTCTTTGCCGTTTACGTTTACTTTTCCTCTGTAATCAGGGTGCTTGTCGCTCGTCTTTTTGTCGTTTTTAAAGATTGCTCCGGTGTTTAACTTGTTTTCCATTGTATATATTAATTAAGGTTACAAAATATTGCGTAGATTATTAGCATTAAACCTACTGCGAGAATAGCCATAGTGCCATAAGCAGCCATCTCTTCTCGTCTATCGTCTTTGTTTAGTTTCATTGGTCTTGTTTAAATTGTTTTACTTCGTCTTTTAGTCGCTCTAAGTACAAACAGAAGTCCATAGCTTCTTCCTGAGCGTGATTAAGCCATTCTAATGCACTTAAATCAGTTCGTGTTAACATTGTACCATACTTCTCTATTCCTCGTTGTGAGCGGTCATAAAACTTGCTCATTACTTTTAGGACAATCGGGTCTTCTACTTTTTGGTTCATAGGAATTTCATTAAGGCGTTATAATACTCACGGCAAAGCTCTATCTTTTCTTTGATGGCTTCGATTACTGCTTCGTCTTTTTGTACGTAGAACACTTTTACTCTTCGGTTTTTAGGTACTTGACTGAACTCGTGTTTACGTAGAATCTCCTCTCTCAAGTCTAAGTCCTCTTCAATCTTGTGTAACTTCCAATGAGCTCTGCGGATTTCATCCTCAACCATATCAATTGGAGTATCTACAAGGCAGTAACAAAGCATTGATTGTGTCTTTCCAGTCAACCACATATAACCTTGAAGCTGATAGAAGTAGTCTTTGTTTGGAATATCGGTATCAAAAAACGGAAAGGTAGTAGCGTCCCAACTTGATTTCACGTCTAAAAGTACTTCCTCCGTGTTTACGTCAGGTGTTCCTTTTATCCAATCGTTCTCGAAGTACTCTTCATTCTTGTAAATGAATTTTACGTCTAAGACATCATTGACAAGCGAGATAGATAAATCCTCAACTGCGTTCCCTTTGTCTGTGTAACGGCTTGAAAACTCCTTGCGGATGCCGTATTTCTCTTCTAACACAAGTTCGTGAATGTAAGATTTAGCAGTTTGGCTTAGTAGTTCGCTTTTAGAGCGTGGTGTAGCCATTATTTTTCCAATGGCAGAACATCGAATCTTGAGAGCTTTCATAGTGCGTTTAGCATATCAATTTGACCTTGTGTTAATGCAAATGCCTTTTCTAAGTTTTCACGCTTGTATGAACCTGCTGCGATGGCTTTAAGTGCTTCTTGGAATCGTTTAGAGTCTATAGCAGGGAGTCCTTTCTTTTCCGTCTTTGAATTGTCTTTAGAATCAGGGTCGGATTCAGTCTCGTCAATTAAGAACAATCCATTGAGAGCATACTTACGAGCGTAGCTTGATGCAGTTCCAGTACATTGCTCAGATGACATTCCTTTATGCTCTCCAAGCTCAGCATATCCACAAACCCTTACATTTTGACCATCTGCATCCAAAACACTTGCCGTAGCCTTTAAAAATAGTTTGCTTCCTACCTCTACAATCTCATCAGTCAAGATTAACAATAAACCGTGTTTTTGTAGCAATGGCTTAACGGATTCGAGAATCTGCTCTGCACTTCGATACTTGTACTTTCCAAATGAATTGTACGAACCTTTTGGGCATTTTAGTTCTGCCTGAACTTTAAATAAATTTTCCATAGCGTTTAATTATTTATACGAAGATATATATTATTTAGATACGAATATATTTTTTAGTTAAATTTTTTTAGCCAAACTTAAATTTAGCATAGCGTAAGTCTTCTCTACACGGTCATTTTTATCAAATTCGGTAGTCTTTGGCATACGCTGGTCAGTTTTCCACTCTAAAGATATGTCACGTAAGTCGAAAGAGTATACACCTTTTGGTGTTGAGTTGATGTATAGTGGTATGTAGTCTTCAAATATGTAGCAACACATCAAGGCATAATACTTATCCTTTTCAATCATAAGCTCTGAATAGTGCTTTTTCCTGCACTTTAGTTCTATTCGTGCTTTGTACTTGTCACTTACGCAATCCCATCGGCTAAATGGATTTTCAGACTTGATTAAATCCTGAAAGTATTTATCTTTCAAATAGTCGTATAGTTCGTGTTCAACCATTACCCTTTATCTTTTTCTTGTATGTAGTTATGATTTCTTGTAGTTCTTCTGCTGAGTACTTACGTGTCTCGTGTGCTATTTCGTGAAGTTTAAGTAATCTTTCTGCTCCAATTCGTTTTTCAATACCGATTTGATACTCTAAAAGGTTTCCGTGTTTGTATCGGTTGCAGGTTACGCATTGTGCGTGTACGTTATCTTCGTTGAATGTGACTGATTTATGTCCGCCCATACTGAAATAATGGCCTGCGTCATATTTATCCCCGAGTTTTGAGCCACAAGAAATGCACGGTTGAGCTTTATCTCTATGCCTTATGTAAGTGTTGAAGACCTTTTGAGCTTCTTTCATCCAATCTGAAGTTGTTTTCAGGTCGTTTTTCATTCGTGTTTTAGTCTGCTTCCATTGCTTCTCTTTTGTTTCAGTTACAAATACACGAAGACACTCATCCTTTAAGCAGTACTTTTGATTGAAGCGAATTGGCTCAAACTTCTCCTTGCAGTTTTTACAGCGTGGCATCTTACACGGTTATGTTCTCAGCTATCCATTGACGGAATGCTCGTTGTAAGTCTACTTGCTCACTCCAAATCTTTTCTGCGTTTGGTTCGTCTATTCGTAGGATTGCTCTATCTACCTTGTCAATCTCTTGGAGTAGCATATTAGCTTTGTTTTTGAGTCCTTGTCTAAACACGGATTGGTCGTTAAGGTCTTCAATAAAGTCTCTCATTACTGGTAAGAATGCACATAGTGCTACTAATTTTTGTTCTCTTGTCATTTTTTTAAGAATTTAAGTGCTTGATTTTTATTTTTAAATTGATGTATTACAAATTTTCGTTCTCCGAAGTCGTATCGAACTGCTCGTAGTTCACGCAGCACTCTTGCTCGTGTGCATCTCTTACAACTGAACAGAGTTCCTCTTCTGCTTTTAAGATTGTATTCTCGTCTATTTTGGTCGAATTTATCGATTGTTTTAAACTGGTAACAAGACCAACATTGTACTTTATCATAACTCTGCATCTATGTCTTTAAATTTTAGTTCGTCTTTTAGTTCCTGATAAGCTACTCGGAGCTGAGCGTTACGTCTTGCAAGCTGATTGAGTTCTCGGTTAAGTCCTTTTATTTCGTTTTCCATTTCAATGATTACCAATTCAGTCTTGAGTAACTGCTCTTCCGATTCCTTACTTCCGTTGATGTAGTCTTTGGCATCAGGTTTGTCTATCTCAAGTTTTTCACGTACGTTTTTGATGCGTTCTCGCACTACCCAAATAGTGTTTTTTGCCCAAAGTATTTTAAGTGATAAGTCCATTTTAAAAAGGTGTTTGCGTTTGTATTTCTCTTGGTCTGTATGGTGCTAAAGGGTCTACTCCGTTTATTTGGAAGCCGATTCCCGAGTTAAAGTTACAATAAACTGGCTCATTAAGTGGCGTATGCTTGCCTCCCGTTTCAGTATCCTTTACTTTTTCTACTCCTACCCAAGTAATTAGCTTCATTGTTTCGTGTTTGATTAGGCGGTGTATTACAAACATATCATCACATCGGTTTAAGAAAGCCTTACCTCCCTCAATATGGTCTTTAAGTGGTGGTTTAAGATGTCCTTTCCATTCTCCGTCTTGATACAAGTTACCAGTTCTACCTGATTCAGAGTTAGGATGCGTGTTTATGTAGATTGTCATTCCCGTTTGGTTGACAAACTGCCTTGCTCTGTTCATAAACTCGTAGTTGCCTGCAAAGCTCATCTCTCTATCAAGTCCAGTAAACGGGTCAATAAGTCCTACTTTCGCTCCGCTATTCTTAAACAATTCAAGAATCTCATCAGGTTTGTATAGTTTGGAATTATCTATGAATGTAAAGAACTGCTCTAAGTACGCAAGGTCTCCGCTGATTTGTGAGTGGCTTAGTTTACTGAAGTGCTTACCTCTGTACATCTGAATCATATCTCGTAGGATTTGACCTTTCTGATTCTCTCCTGACCAAATGCAGAATGTGAGTTCGTGTTTAAGTGCGAGTGTAAGAAAGTACCAGTTAATCCAATACGTCTTTCCAACATTGTCGTGTCCTAAAATGATGTTTAGTTGCTTAGGTTTGAATCTTAGGTGTTCATCTAAGAAGCAGTCAAGACCGAGTCCTTGTTTAATTTTACCGTCTCGTACATCTAATAGGTATTGTAGTGCGTCTCCTTGTTTACTTAACATAGTCCTAATTTACGTGCTAATAATAATTCTTTAGGCTCTTCAACTTCCGTAGACTTCTTGTTTTTAGATAGCCATTTGTTAGCCGTCAAATATAGTGAAGTATACTTCTTGTTGCCTTTGAAATTTTCTATGGAGTCTAAAACCTCATCAATTTCGTTTATACTGTATTTCTCCAATAGCTTCTCAACATCAGAATTAGTTATAGATAAATGAGCGAAGCTCCTATATATATCTTTATCTACTTCTTTATCTTCTTCTTTAATGCTTGAGCCTTGCTTTGGCGATGCTTTAGCCTTGCTTAAGCCACCCTTACGACCTGATTCGCTGAGTTTCAAGCGTTTAGATTCAATCTCTTCACGTTCCTTATCTAAAAACGAAATTACAATTTTATTTTTTTTCGTCTTTAAATAGTCTTTTTCAATCAATAAATCAACTATTGTAGAGTTCCTTAAACGTAGCTTGGCTTCGTCTATTGTTAGGTTGTTATTCCTATTCCAATACTCTGCACATACACTAATAAATGCTCCTTGTAGCTCGAAAGATTCGTAGCTAATGTTACCAGTTATCCACTCGGTAGCATTGAATTTAAAAAATGGTAGTTCTTTGCTCATTCTACTGCACTAAAATAAAAAAGCCTCGTCGGGTTTCGTGGTGCAGCACTACTCCCCAATGAGGCTAAATGTCTTAAATTGGTCTGCACACCGTTACAAATATAACTAACTACTCTGCTTCTTGTTCTATTTGTTGATAACTATTCTCGTAGTAACCTAATTTAATCCGTCTTTGAATACGTTTTACGTGTTGGAAATTCGTTGAGTTTAAGACATCTTGACGCAAGTCGTAAACCTTTTTACGTTTGTATAGGTTTAAGTCGTTTAGAAACTTCGAATCTCCTAAATATTCTGATATTATTTTAGTCTCTGAAACGTAATCAGCATCCTTGTAGCTTAATAATTCTCTATGGACACGTAAACCATTAATTATTGTAGCGTGATTCTTACCGAATATTTCTGCTATTTGCATAAGGTTTAAGCCAGCTTCTCTTAACTCGTTGAATATGTAGTATCGTTTGAATAGAACATCTCTTCTTCGTGTTTTTGTAGTCAACTGATGTATCTCAATCAAGTCGTGTATTAGTGCAAGTCTGTTCATAGTGGTGTAATAATAAATTTTCCGTCATTAAATCTGCCAGTTTCGAGTAAGTCCATCTTCTTCCAATAGCATAAACTCTTGCTTGTGAATATCCATTCCTGAACTACTGCGAGTCCTATTTGGTATGTAAGTTTAAATCTCATAGCTTTTCTAATTCTTGTTTAACTTCTTTCCAATAATCTATTATTAGTCTATTTTGCCAATGATGCTCGTGTAAAGCCTCAATTACTTCATAAACTGCAATCAGTGCACATCTTTTAGCTTGATGGAGATTCAATCTATTTGCAGTATAAGTTGGGTATGCATTTCTATAGTTTTCAATTAACTCTTCTGCTTTTTCTTTTGGTGTCATATCTCTTGCATTTTAATTTCACAAATTCTGTGGTAAAGGTCGTGGTTGAATGATGTCCAGAATCTCTCTTTTTGGTATTTACTAAATAAACCAAGATTCCTCCTCGTCATCGTTTGGGTCATAGTCGAGACATCGCTCAATAAATTCTTGGAATTCGTCTCCTGCTCGCTTGAGGAGTTCGTCAATAGCGTCTTCTGCTTCTTTGATAGTGATTTCTGCTGACCACTCTGCTGATTCAATTTTAAATTCATCTCTTTCATTTATTTTATCATAATCGTAATACAATTCGATGACACCGATTTCTTGGTCGTCTTCTGCCCTATAAACTACTACGTCAACTAATCTGTGTTGAGCATAGCTATCTGCTTCTCCGAAATAATATTTATTTGCCATATTTTCTGGTATATACTCCTTGTGCATACTTTGCCCAATCTCCTTTCAATTCGTAATTAGGCTTCATTTCAGTTTGTGGGTTCTTTACTTCCGTGTCTAAAACGGGTGGTGTGTTAGTGCTTTGAAGCCATATAAACACGCACGCAATAGGAATAAAGAATATTACAATGTGCTTAAAAAAGTCTTTGTCGTAGTCAGGGAGTTCTCTCCACTCTTGGATGATTGCTTTCATTATTTGTTAGTTATGTGGTTAATTAATTCGTTTACTTCTTGCCAAACTGCGTAGTGTCTTTTAGTAACTGCGTGCAGGTTTCCGTTTGCATCTCGTGCTTCTAAGTACTCCTCCCAGAGTTGACGCTCACGAGCTTGGATAAATTGTAAAATTTCTGTTGTTTTCATAGCGTTATTTATTTAAGTTGTTTGTAAAGTTGGTGCAATGTAGAAGTGTATTCATTAACACTCATCCCTGTTAGACCTTTTTTCCAAGCATCTTGAAGGCTTTTAATTTTTTGTTCAATTGTTGTTTCCATAGCGTTTTGTTTAACTGATTACGAGTGTAAAATTATATCCTTATATCAACATACGCAAACTTTTTAACAAATATTTTTAACATTTTTTTAGAATTGTAGTATTTACGGGGGTTTCGTGACGACTGAAAAAATTAATATTTTACATTTTTAAGGTTTTACCCTGATTTTGTAACATAGTTTGTCAGGTTTTACCCTTATTTTATACATAAGATTGCACAACTGCCTGAATTTTTCCGAATTATTAATGCAAAGTAAACGCTATAAAGTCGGATTTTTACCGATTATGTCCAGTAATTTCAACTATAAAGTGGACAAATAGTCAAGTTTTTTGAGCTTAAAAGTTGACATTCTTAATTCGCGAATAGCGAAATGTAGGTTACGATAAACAAAAAAGCCCCCAAAAAGGAGGCTCTTAAACGCTATGAGTAGTGGTTAGGTGTACAAATATACTAAAATATGTGACTAAGTCTTGCTACTTGTCCGTGTTTTTTATGATGCAAGAATCCCTCTACTGCCTTTGGAGCGTGGACATATCCATTTCTGTAGTGCCAGCTATCCGCTCCTGAAGCTGAACGCAATGATTCAACAGTCACGCCTTGATAGTCTTTTGACGTTTTATGGTGAACGTGGTGCATATAAACGTAACGATGCTTAGTTAAGCTCCATTCCATTGGAAACTCAGTAGCTAACAATAAAGGTAAGTCTCCGTGTTTCGCTCCGTCTCCGTGTGTAGTTCCTATGAGGTTCTCTCCGTATCTAAAAGCCTTGCGATGTGAAAGAGAGCAGTCGAAAGTAATGTTTGTAGCCTTACGAAAATGTGTTTTGATAACATCTGCAAGAAAGAATCCGTGAGTGTAATCGTGGTTAGAAGGATTGAAGACAAAATGTACATCAGCCACAGAAATAAGTCTCTCAAGTATGTCAACATATAAATCTTTTGCGGTTAGAAAATTACGATACCACATCCCATCGGTGTCTTGTGGAGTTCCTGATGTTGTAGTTCGTCTTGGAGTATCTATGTGGAGAATATCGTTTCCACCAACGAATAATATCTTGTCTATGTTAAACCCTGCGGATTTATCTAAAATGCCTTGCACGCCTTCTAAAACACGTTGTACTGCTATTTGAGAGTTGTAGTCCTCTCCAGTCTCGAACGCATCGCATAACTTACCTATGTGAATGTCAGCAGGGTCTATTACTAATAAGTGAGAATCTTTACCCGTTGTTCGTGTTATCGTAGGGTAAGACGGACTATACTCAGCCATCTCTCCTATTAACTTTTCTTTGAACTCGTTGAACTTGTCTTCTTGTCCGTTAAAGTTTGGGTTCTTAAAAAAGAGTGACGCTTGTTTAGACTTCAACCATCCGTGTTTAACGTCTTTGTCATTTAAGCCTAAGTCATTGGCTTCTTGCTTAATCGCTCTGTACTGGTCAATGATGTCAACTTCGTCAGGCTTTAAGCGGTATCTTGTTTGTTTCATAGAGTGTATTTACTAAACTTCAGTAGCCACTTTGTAACAAAGCCAGCACCAAAGCCTATAATAAATAACCACAAGTTAGGTTTCTTGTTTTCTTGTTTACGTGTTTTGTACTTAATTACCTCTACTTTTTCAATCATTTGCAAGGTATCTCGCTTTAACTTATATTCAATACGTGTTTGAAACCTCGTTTTAGGCACGAAAGAACGCTTGTAACGCACGATTGTATCTTTTTGAACGATTACCTTTTCCCAAGCAATAGAGTCTCTTAAAACGTACGGAATTGAATCTATCGTGTTTATGGTGATAGTATCAGCAATCTCATCGCATCGGTAACCTTTCTTAATTGCCTTACGCAAATGATAGTTAGCTGAACACGAACTCAGCAAAACAAGGACTATGAGTAGTTTAAAATTCATTGATAAGGCAGTAAGTTACAAACTTCTCCGTTTTTAGGAGCTTAATCATTATTTTGTATAGGTCAACTCTATTGACTACTTGACATCCTGCTGACCACCAACCGATGTTAGTTCCTGATGGCTTGCTTAAATCGTAGGTATTAGGATGAAAATTAATGCCAAAGTAACCCTCTTGAAGTTTTCCTTGCTCTTCGCTTTTTGAATCTTTGTCCGTGTCTCTATAAACTCGCACTTTGTTTCCGAGTTGTAACAAGGCTTCGACTTTCCCGTTATGCTTACCATATTTCCACACATTGTGATACCATTCATCAGCTTTTAACACGGCAGCTCCGTCTTTGTTCACTTTCTCGAATTGCTTTAGTGTTGGAGTACCGGGATTTGTAGTTGCTGAGGTAACTAAGATAAACTCCTCGCCTTTGAATAAATAAATCTTATCGTCAAACGTGTTAGGAATATCGTCTAATGAACGCACACCAAGTAGCCAATATCCGTCAGGTATCTTACTAAAAGACGGAAGAGATTTAACTCTCTCAAGTAGTTGCTTGTCTGTGTACGGTCTTACCATTATTTTAAGTCTTCGAGTTGCTCTTTTCCTCGCTTGATGAATGATATGAATCTATCCCAAACATTAATTCCTGTAACTGAAAAGTAATTCTCGTTGATTGATTTTACTTCCGTGAATACGCAAAAGAATGTGAACGCTTTAGTTAAGATTAAATCTACTGAAATGAAGTAAGCTAAAATATCGGCTATAACGAACTTTTCAAGTAAGAAGATAAATACTATCGCTCCACTATACAAAAGGCTCTTAGAAATCGTATTAGATAGCCTACGAGAGCGGATAGATGCCCATCCGTTTTTTCGTACGCTTCTCCATATACCGAAACACATATCTAAAATGATTGTAAGAACTGCGATGAGTACCATCGGCTTTACGGGAGCGAGAACGCTAAACAATGCAAACACGAATAATACTAATTTAGTTTTCATTAGTTAAGAATTGCGGTTCGTAAGGGAATTCCTCTTTTGTTGAATGACCAGCGAATGCGTGCTTTGGGTTCTTTGGTTCGACAAGGTTAGCTCCGAAGTCATAGGTGTTTTCACTCATTACGTCGTAATGATATCCGTCTGCGTAGATAGGTTCAGTAATTACTTCCATTCCTTCCATTACGGGAGGGGTTAACATAATAAGTCCTATCTCAACAACTGCTTGAACTCCGATTCCGTATGCTTCGTGTTTTTCTCCGTTGAACTCCACCTCTACAAGAATGCCTTTTGCTTTCAAGTCTGCGA
>JACCDP010973465.1_pt1 | contig 12798 bp, 17 predicted proteins | sample 7445841 | NCBI WGS metagenome assembly JACCDP01 (sample SAMN15323441, study PRJNA562643) | freshwater metagenome | isolation source: river surface water | place: USA:Blue River Watershed | collected 2017-08-17
AAACGGATCGCCTAGGAGCTAGACAGTAAACAGCGATCCGGTACTACTTAACCATGACGCATACAAGTGCTTTCGGCCATTGCTTTCCAGTTGGTGCTGACTTTGGTCAGGTCCGCTAACTTGAGGGCCATACGCAGGCTGATCTCCCGTAATTTAGCATGATTTTCTTGCATGAACTGGATGATCTCTTCGCCCTGCTCAGGAGTGAAATCATAGTCCTGGAACAAGTCGCCCTTACGGAAAATCTGGCGGATACGCAGGATCTTGTCGCGGGTGGTGTCCAAAGTCAGGTCCAGGAAGTGGCACCGAGATTGTAACGCATCAAGATGGTCTTGCAGTTTCTTTGATTTGAGATTCTCAAACTTCAAGTTGGTGATGAAGATCACCGAACCTTTGAAGTCAAAGCAATCAGGCACGCCTTCACGACGCAACATGGCCGAGTCAGCGTTCCAATGGATGCGACGTTTCTTGCCTGAGTCCAGGGCAGCCTTTAGGATGTTGAGAGCAACATCGTCCAGTAGGATACTGTCACAGTCGTCGAACACCAACACGTTCTTGGGATCTGAATGCTTATACAAGGTGCAGTAGAGACCGATGGGAGTCATGGCACCCTTGATCACTTCATACTTGACCTTGCGGTTGCCCACTACGTCAAACAAGCCAGCCTTTTCCAGTTGGTTCTCGACGCCGTAGGATTTGCCAACTCCGGGAGGGCCCACCACGATCATGGCACGGATGTCGCCTGAGATAGCGGCCTTGGTCATGTCGTCCAGGATGTTAAATCGCTGTTCGATACGCTCCATCACTTGCTCGTCGGTTTCTACTTCAGGGGCTGTCTTGAACGCCACTACATTGTCAGGTTGCGACACAGGCTTGTCTCCTACGAATTGGATGTCATCGATAGAACTCACACGAACTCGGATCTGCTCCGGCATGCCCGGAAACACACCATTGTTGGCCACAACTACATTGCCACCTTTGGCATCTGTTTGGAAGTCACGGACAAGCGGAAAAGTCATGCCCGACACTGGTTGATTGCGATATGTCCCGTTCAGGATCTGTACTTGAGTAGTCATTGCTACGCTCCTATTTTGTTTACTGTTTAAATATTATACGATTTATTGTTTTTTTGGTCAACTACCCAAAATTGCTGTTTTGGGCGTTTGTTGACTGTATGCTTACATTGTATAGAAATAGGGTTTATTGGTCAACCGCTAAGGTTAGTGAGTACTAGCCAAAAAAAACCCTGCTCTCAGCAGGGTTTTTAGAAGTGTTATCAAATCAAGGAACGACGATTTCTTGTCCGGCCTGGACATTCAACGTGCATGAAAACGAACTACCAGGAGGGATCATATAATATTGTTGTCCGGACAATGCAGGATCTAGAATCTCAGGTTGCTCTACTCCATCAATTGTGACGTCGGTCAAGGGAACCGCATAGGTAGTACCATCGACTGTTGTATAGTTGAAACTGCCAAATTCCTCTGCGTTGCCAACTCCGTTGATATAGTTTGCTAAACTGTCAGTGAGCAATAGCGTAGATCCAGTTACAGAAATGGTCATGGTCTGTGTCCCAGCGAAATCTACTGTGTTTGTCCAAGAAAACATTTCTTCCCCAAAGTCTGTTCCAGTTTGTGGGAAAATTGGCATGGGTTCGTCGATAGTGGTTACATTCCCGGAGTAGATTTGCACTCCATCTATTGTAGCAACAATAGAAGCCTGTGTACCGCCGTATGCTTGGCCATATTGTTTGAATGTTCTTGTGGTCATGAGAATCTCCGATTTCTAAGTTTATTTATCATACTCTGATGCTATTGCCAGTGATGAACGATAACGGGATCCTGTACATCATGTGGGTTGGGCTTGCCATGGAAGATCAACACATCTGAGTTGCCGTCGATATGACTGCCCGATCCAGGCATTTTGTAAGTGCGGGTCTTGAAATCCAATCCACCATCTTTGACTTGCCAACGCCAGCTTTTTATGCGTTCGGGATCAAGGTATTTGAGTTCTCGGGTGGGTTGCAGCATGGCACTTAGAAAATCCTGATCTCCGTGCCATTTCCTTACCGTGATATCGAGATTGTTGTCCTGGAACCGCTGCCATAGCCAACTGAATTTTTGTGTATCCCAGCACATCACGCTGCTGTTGATGCCTGTCCAGTGCGGTCTCCAGAGATACTTGAAATCTCGTATGGCCCAGAAATAGTCGGATTTCTGTTGCCAGATCCAGTCGATGTTCCTGACTATGACCACGTCCAGATCGAAATACAATAAACGACCCAGATTATGAGCAGGATCGAACATCTGCATCTTGTACCACCACCCTTTCCTGGGACCCTGCAGTGTGGGCCAGGGTACAAGGCTGTGCTTGATCATGCCGGCATCAACTTCACGTTCGGCTTCTGTGAAAACATGCAGATTTACTCTAGGTGTGAGGTTGCGGGTCAGCATGTTATACAGGCGTCGCACATAGATCCAGTCATAGGCTGTACCATGTATTACGCAAGCACAGTCGATGCGTTTCACAGCACAGCCGCCAGTCTTTCGACAAATCTACCGCGTCTGATCTCGTCTAGGGTGTATTCGGTATGGCAGATCTCTGTGAGCCATTGATCACGATCCACGTCGTAGGGTCGATCTATATCTTGTATTGGGATGGCCACAGGATGTGCTAGGCTGCTGGCATCCACTATGGGACGCACACCGCCGATGGCTGCTTGTATGCCCGGTCCTGAATTGTGGTTTACCACAGCATGGCAGTTGTAGTGCATGTCAAAATCGTCATATGTGCCATCGATGTGCCGGGGATGTTGTATCTTCACTCCTGAGGGCAAGCGTGATTCCACCAACCGACTCCTGGGGTGTGGTCGTATGATGATGGGACGATCCGTGATGGCCTGCAGTTGAAGGACTCGATCTGTGATCCAACTTTCCATAGTGTGGATGTCAGCCACTTGCAGGCTGGCATGATGTTGGGCGGCTATGATGATGTGAGGCTGGCTCATGGGAAGATCGGCTAGACTGACTCCCAATTTCCTGGGCCGATCCCAGTCTAGATTGATGTGATGCCCGTAATAACCCTCTGCTGTGATGTTGTTGACAGCGATCTTCCACGTGGTCCCGCGATACAAGGCTCCCACTTCTATGATGATCACAGGTTTGTTTTGGGCACGATAGTGTTCATACACTTGTTTATTGCCCCGCATCCTGCCCGCCCACAGGGCCGACCAGATCACAGCACCATCTGCGTCCCAATCATCGGCTTGGGTCGAAATCCCCCGGCGATGGCAACCCTCGACGAAAGACTCCAGCACTGTGCCGCCGTTGAGTGCTGTTTGATTTGGGAAGTAGGCTAGATTCATAGAGTAAATATGCTACTATGAATTTACCACAGTTGGAAGGCAGCCTCGATCAAACAGGCTTCTTCATATTCGCCGCAGCCGATTCGAGATATTTCACAGATTACGGAGTGCCCTTGATCAACAGCGTGTTGAGGAACACCCCTTACGGTGTGCATCTACACATCTATGATCCCACGGATGCACAGATAGCCTGGTGCCAGAGCCAGTCCAGGGTCAGCATCACTTGGGAACGGCTGCTACCTGGACAGTTTGATTCAGCCATAGCACGCTGGAGCAGGACGGAGTTGTCAGAAACGGATTGTGCCAGGAAAAACAAGATGTTGGGCATCAAGGGCACAGGTGAGATACCCAACCGAGATGCCTTGGTGTCTTGGATCTACAAGACCTACTATGCCTGCATGCGATTTGTCAGGCTGGCTGAGATCTTGGATCGGCCACGGGAGTTCCTGGCCATAGATGTGGATGGGCTAGTGAGATCTGAATTTAGTTATCGATTGGAAGAAGGCCGAGACTTCTTCCTGTATCAGAAAGAAAAAGGCGGGCATTTGGCTGGTGCTATCCTGGCCACTGAGAGGACTGGTAGTTTCAAGTTTTTCAGGCAATTGGGCGAGATGATCGAACGCGAAATACGAGCCGACAACACCTACTGGTTCCTGGATCAACACTGCTTGGATGAGATCGTGGATCACTACAAGAAAGGACTATTGCCCATCAACTACATCGACTGGCACATGGAGCCAGCCAGTGCCATATGGTCAGCCAAGGGCAAACGCAAGTTCCGAGACATATTCCAGCGAGAACTTGACAGGTATCGATGAAACACTACCTAATCATGTTGCCAAACTATCCCGCCAGCGTTGACATGGCCCGGCGGGCCTACATCTCAGCACAGCAGCAGGGTTGGGACATGGATCTTTGGCCCGGAGTGGATGGTGCCACGATAACCGTGGAAGATCTAGAAAAAACACATGGTTTAAAAATTTGCGACACCAGCAGCAAGTGCAGGGCCATGATGCAGACACGTGCAGGTGTGCGTGGTTGTTTTCTCAGTCATTGGTATCTTTGGTCTCGCTGTGTGGAACTGGATGAGCCCATTGGTATATTCGAGCATGATGTGATTTTTGAAAAACCTCCTGTGTTCTCTCAACCGTTCACGGATATACTCAAACTCGAAGGGTTTGATCTGAAACCTCCGCGACCAGCAGGACCTTGGTACGAAGGAGCCCGGGCCTACATCATCACTCCACAGGGTGCTGAAAAACTAATCACATGGGCCAAGACACATGGATGTTTGCCGGCAGATGTGGCCATCGGTACTGACGTGGTAGACATCGCTGTCCAAGACACAGGACTGGTGTCATTGCAAATCGATCACGCCAACAAACATCGCAAACACATCGACAGTTTCACTTGGAATCTATCGGGCATGGAGCGGCAATGACTCGCTGGATGATCTATCAAGTGGCCGTGGGCCCAACACGGCCCTTGTACGAATCATGCCTGGCCAGCGTGGCACGCTACTGCGAGAAATACCACATCAATCATCATGTACAAAGACAACCCATACTCAAGATAGTGCCAGTGGATAGCCATCGCAGTGAAGGTGCTTTGAGATTGGGCTATCTTCCCATCTTTGAAAAAGAAAACGCATTCGACTACCTCGATGACTATGATGCGATCTGCGTGATCGACAGCGACATCTACATAAGAGATCATGCTCCTTGCATCTTCCACAGCATCCAAGATGTGGCGTTTGCCGGTGTGCTGGAAAGAGACATTCCCGCGATCCCCCGCCACATCTCCAAACTCAAAAAATACAGCCAAGCACAGTATGGATCTTTGAGACAGCAGGCCCAATTCGATTGGAATGATCGCGGTGCAGATTTTTTCAACATGGGACTGATGATGCTGAAACCTTCGCTGAGAGCCTACATCGGCCAAAGATCTGCCCGGGAGTTCTTGCAGCAACACGACTTCCAAAGATTCGTCAATGGGGAAGGAGCCTGGCGGTGGAGCACAGATCAGACTTTGCTGAACTACTGGATCAAACGAGATCGCATACCCACACAGCATCTAGACTGGAGGTACAATGCCTTGTATGGTGCTGTGGATCCTGACATGATACATCAGGCCTGGTTCGTGCATTTTTTCTTGGCCGAACACAATGTGGCGACCAGATCGGTGGAAGACATCATCCAAGAGTTGGATCTATGCAGGCCCGAGTGATCACCATTCTGGGACATGACTATTCTGAATCCAGTGCTGAGGCTTGCCAAGCGTCAGCCCTCGGCTGGGGAGTCAAAGTGGAGATACAGCCAGCCATCACTGCTGATACTGTGGAGTCATTCATGCTGGCTCACGATCTCACGTGGACCTGGGCTGATAGCAACACCAAAAAACAGCGATGTGAATTGACCGGTCTACAACAGTTTCCCTATCGAGCAAGAGATGTGCGTGCCAAGATGGCCTGCAGCATGAGCCATTATCTGCTGTGGAAAGAATGTGCTGACGCCGACGAAGACTACTTGATCCTAGAACATGATGCACGTTTCCAACGCGAGTTGCCGCCAATTGATTTTTTTGGTGCTTGCCAGATCAACGATCCTCGAGGAGGTGGATATCGCGGTGCTTGGCACAGTGATACCATGACAGCACGCGGTACGCACGGTGTGCATCCTTTGACGCCCAAGCGTGAACCAGGCAGCCTCACGCCTGATGGATTCAGCGGTGCCAGTGCCTATCTCGTGAGACCTTTTGCAGCCCGAGAATTCGTTGATGCATTCCATCGACTGGGCGTGTGGCCCAATGATGCCACTGTCTGTTTGCAATTGTTTCCTTGGTTGGAAGAATACTATCCTTTTATCACATGGGTGGATCAAAAACACAGCACCACCACGGAATAAATACCTAGATTATGAAAATATACCAATATAATTCCTATGATGAATATGTGGCTGCACAGGTCGAAGCCAATGTCAGGAAGATCAAAAGTATTTGGGTAGACGCTGACACCATCCGTGAGATTTTCCAGATACATCCCCGAGCAAAAACCATACTGTGTCATGGCACAAGAAACGCAGCCGAACAAAAATTGTTTTGTGGATTTTATCCCTCTGCAGAGATCCTGGGCACTGAGATCTCTCCCACAGCCAAAGATTTTCCCATGACAGTGCAATGGGACTTCCATGAAGAAAAAGCCGAATGGGTGGGCTATTTTGATCTGGTGTATTCCAACGCCATCGATCACAGCTATGACCCAATCAAGGTATTGACCACATGGAAAAATCAACTCAGCAGCCAAGGCAAGTTGTTCTTGGAACATGGTTATTCGGATCTCGACAACTACAGTCGTGCCAGTGATCCATTGGAGATCCACGACGGTGAGATCAGACACATCGCACATGAGATAGGTTTGGTGATAGAACAAACCTTTGAGACCACAGGCATCAAAGGGCGATGTCCCAGCAGAGTATACACGATGTCGGTATCGACATAGTAATTGTAAAAGAAAGAGGACGCAAATGCTGCCGACCAAAGTAAACAAAAAAACTATAAGAGAACTGAGAGAGGTGGCTGCTGCCACTCCTCCAGGTGCGTTTGTAGAAGTGGGAGTGTATCAAGGCGGTACTGCCTGGCATTTCTGCGAGATAGCTCAACAACAAAACAGACAGGTATTCCTCTACGATACCTTTGAAGGTATTCCTTTCCAAGATCCCATCGATCATCACAAGGTAGGGGACTTCAGCGACACAGACTATGAAACAGTCAAGGCTGCCCTGCCCTATGCCACAGTGGTCAAAGGAATATTTCCAGCAAGTGCGGTGCCTATGGAGAACATAGCATTCGCACACATCGATTGCGATCAATATCGTGCCATCAAAGAAAGCGTGGCCTATCTATTGCCGTTGATGGTACCAGGCGGTATCATATGGTTTGACGATGTGGTGCATTGGATTCCAGGAACGATGATCGCCATCAAAGAAATGTTTGGAGACGACTACATCCAGAGTCGCACAGGCAAGGTCTATGTGAAAATACCCAGTTGATCACAATGATACACCCGGATTTTTCTCACTGCTGCTCGCTCAAAGAACTGTATGATCAGGCCTGTATCCAGTTCACCCAACAATATGGTCCGCATTTTGTCTTGTACTGGGAGGAGATTAAACGATTGGCTCGCTACTGCGATAGTTACAAAGAACTGGGTGCTTTCCAGGGCGTGAGCGCAGCCGCGGCTATGTTAGGAAATTCCAGCATGAGATTTGTAGAACTGATCGACGTGACTTTTGATCTATTGGAGCCACATAGGCATGTGTTCCAAGATTTTGCAGGGAATCTACAATTCAGTCAACATTCCAGCATCGATAATTCTAAACCTATCCATGCGGTTGACATGATGTTGGTAGATAGTTTGCACTGTCACAAGCATGTGACACAAGAATTGCGACTGCATGCACCCACAGTTAATCGATACATCGTGTTCCATGATGCCAAATATCCGCCAATCAAACAAGTCATCGATAAATTTGTAGCCAACAACAGCCAATGGACACTCATGATCTACGACGATAGAAGTTTTGGTTATGCTATAATAGAAAAGAGCCAGGCATGAAACATGTGGTCATGAGATTTTGGAGTACCAGGATCCCGGATCTGCAGTATGGTTGTCCAGGATTTGGAGACATAGTACACAGTTGTCTATTGACTTATCTCTATGGCCGGGCCCACGGTGAACCGGCCACACTGCACATCGCCAGCCATCAATACAACAGAGACAAGCCCGAGACCTGGGCCGAGGTCATGGCACTGTTTCCTCCCGGTACTGTGCATCTACAGCCGCACAAAACCCAGGTTATGACCGATCAAGAATTCCTCGATTTAGTGGCTCAGCAGGCACCCGATGCCAAGTTGCACTATTACAAAAAATATCCTGGCAAACTACAAACACCTTTGGAACCGTTTTTTTGGGTGGACGACTATCTCAAAGCCGATCAGTTTCCCATGCTGACTGTTGCGGCACCCAGTCAGGATATTGGATTGCCCCAAAGGAAATTCGTCACCATGCAGATGGACGCTACCAGCCTACAAAGGCGTTTGTCAGTCAAACAACTGGATGGTTTGCATGAAAAATTCCATGACATGGGCTATGACATAGTACGAGTCGGGGGAGAAGCATCTGATCCGTTGTTGCGTAGAGCACCAGGGGCAGGTTATGCCATGAGTCGAGCCCAGTGTCATGTGGGAGTAGACAGTGGATATCTACACTTGGCTCAACTGTTTTTCAAACCTCAAGATATCTATCTCTACACCAATCGAGATCAAGGCAAATGGGAACATCATCTCAAGATGGCTCGCGACAATGGCTGCAAGATAAATGAGTATTGAGACCATCACACATCAAGGTCATGTGTATCCCAAATTCCAGAGCGAGGGGTTTGCGGCACAATTCGCCAGGCCATTTGCTGCCAAACTCTGTCAGGGTCGCGGACTGGATATTGGATGCAATCGACCCGGATGGGCCTTGCCGGGATCTATCATGATCGATCCTTTGATCGATCCCAACAGCAATGCCTATCAATTACCGGACGAGTTGTTTGATTACATCTTCAGCAGTCATTGTCTCGAACATCTGCCGGATTGGGTAGCAGCACTGGATCATTGGGGCACTCGACTCAGGCCCGGTGGAGTGTTGTTTTTGTATCTGCCTCATTACGATCAGACCTACTGGAGGCCCTGGAACAATCGACGGCATGTGTCGGTACTGGATCACAAACACATCAATGACTATCTAGTGGACAAGAATTACAAAAACATTTTTGTCACCCCGGGCTATGACCTCAATCACAGTTTCTACGCTGTGGCCGAAAAAAACAATTAGGCATTTTTCACCCAACGTCGCATGTGTGCCCAGCAGCGTCCTGATCTCACGTCTTCGAAACTCCAATGGCATTGTGCCAGTTTGCGGATCCACTGCTCTCGATCGGGCATGATGGGATCTTCTAATCTGCTGAAGTCAGTGTTGGCCACATCCCCTGCTTGGCAATAGCCCGGATCATCAGTGATGAATGCCGGTATGCCTTGGATCACAGCCACCGAACTGGGTGTGCTGTTGTGGCATACCAATGCCCAACACTTTCGTAAATCCTCTAGTATGTGCCGATCCTTGGGACTAAGCTCAGCATTGTATCGTTTTAGATTGAGATCAACTGGGAAGTTCTTCCAATCACCCGGATGCCATCTCACTATCAAAGGTCTATCGGTATACTGCCTTATGGTACGGAACGTGGTATCCATCCACTCCATGAGATTGCGACCTCGCATGCTCCAGCCCATGGGTCGTTGCAGACAAACCACGATGTGTCGTCCGTTGCTGGTACGCCAAGGTTGGAGATCCATGTTGTAATGTCGTCTGATATTGGCCCAATTCTCTTCCCCGGGGTCGTCGTTGCAGTAGATCCCAGTGGCTGGAAACACACCATTGAAACTGTAGCGGAGATAGGTATGCGGATTGGTACGATCTCGATAGATGAACACGTTGCTGTCGATGCTGAGCCAATATCTATTGAGTTGAGCTTGTGTATCCATCACCATCTTGCGAACTTTGTAGTGTGGCAGCAAGGTCTTTCTGGGATTGGCATCAAACGCATTGCCGATGATGGCTGCCACATCGCAGTCCACATAGTCGCGACTATCGGTGGTCTGTGCATCATCGCCACAGACACGTGCTCCTTCGGCGAAATACGTCAAGGCTTTTATTTTTTCGTCGCCGTTGATGTGTCGCGGAAGACTGCTGAGGTAGCTTCTAATGATCAATCACATTCCTCCCACTGTTTTCTTTCAACAATCGCCAAGCCCGCCCACTGATGATCTCATTGAGACTGAACTGGCCATAGGCCAGACTGCACAACCAACGGTAAACAAAAGTTTCATCGGCCAACCAAGGGCTTTCTATCAGAGAGAGATCGCTGTTGGCCACTGGTTTAGCTGCTGTGTCAGCCAATGCGAATGCAGGTATTCCTGATTGTATGGCTTCCACCGCTGCTATGCTGTTGTAAGTGACCACTGCCCATATCGCAGTAGAATCGAACAAATCATAGATAGAGCTTTGAGTTCGGTCCCATCGCGGCGTTTTGTCCCGGATGATGATGGGTCGATCGGTATACTTTTGTATGGTTTTTATGGTGTTGTCTACCCACTCATTTCTGTCAATACCGTAATACTTACAGGGTTTATCGCTGGGAGTCACCAACAGTATTTTTCCACCTGGTTTGATCTGCCAGCCACGATACTGCAGTTTGGGATCAAATTCTACCAACTGCTGATATCGATCGGGGGGTACATCCAACACATGAGTCTGCTGCATGCTGTTCTTGACCACTCGATGATAGATCTTGCGACCTTGTTGATTGTTGGGGCCGGGATAGTTGCCTAGATATCCAGTCTCCATGAACCAGGTGTCTAGACCTCGCTTGAGCTGATTGTCCAGTATCCAACCTGCTGCTATACCCCTGATTATCACAGCTTGATCTACTGTGTCTTTGATTTCTTTATAAGAACCTCTATCCAGAAATTTAGATGCTGGGCAACCTGCCATCAACATAGCAGGATAATCACTGTACTTGATGAGATCATCCAACCATTTTTCGCGAGTGCGTATTTTCGCAGCTAATTTTTTGTTGAAGGTCTTCTGCCACTTGAAGATGGCCTCTGGGATGACCTTTTGTTGGAGATATTGTAGTTCACGATGCATCAAGTGTGCATCATGCACATTGGCTTTGAGAGCTGCTTCTTTGGTGATATGACGTTCTACATATTTTTGATCGGGCCAGCGTTCTACCAGAGCAATGGGTAGATTTTTCATGTCAGCCTCTGCTGGCAGTATTCGGTGAGGATGCGTTCTCTATGCCACTCTTCGCCTTGTGGTGTGTCAGCGAACTCATGGAAGCAGGGTGTGCCTAATGTGTAGTGCAGGAGTTTGGCATCGGGATTGGCACCGTATTCGTCGGGCAACCAGTTCCACTCTTTTGGCAACTCTTGTATGCGGTCATCGTCGATCCACGAAAACCTGTGTAGATAACTGCCGGGCTGCTTCTGTACGAATTCGGGAGTAAGTCGTCGATTGGGATAGGTAGTACAGTCCCAAACTATCACCGAACTCCAGTTCTTCCGTGGGTAATCTTCGTTTTTACTACCCAGATACTTTTCCGTCATGCGTGTCTTGTAGTCGTGCTTGACCACTGCCACATCATAGCCGGGTTTGAGAGTATGATACAGTTCCACGATGTCGCCACGAACGATCATGTCGCCGTCGATGAAGATGGCCCGGCCTGAGAATCCCATCAAGTGCGGCACAAGGAAACGTGTGTAGATGAAATGATTGCTGCCATCGTCGTGTGTTTCTTGATAGTCTTGGAACAGATTCAGGGCTATGGGCATGATGGCCACTGGTGCTGAACTGTTGCGTATGATACTGTTCACGCACACATGAAACGCTATGGCCTCTCTAGGATCGTAGCCAACAAACACTGGTATGGGTTTCATCGCCGCTCTATGTCCTCTTCTAGGCAGGCATCGCCGTACTGTATCTCGATGATACGCAAGGGCTCGGTGCTTTCATTGCAGAGCCTGTGCCACTGCCCTTGGATGATGTGCAAGTGATCGAACTTGCGATAATGGCCCAGGTGATCCACGTCAGTGGTGCGGCTGTCTACAGTGTAGACGCTGGCTACGCCCTCGGCCACGAACCAAAATTCAGCACGGTCGCTGTGGCGTTGCATGCTGAGGCACATGCCGGGATCCACAGTGAGTTCTTTGACTTTGACTCCGGGGCCATGTTCGTGCAGCACACGATAGTATCCCCAAGGCCGTCCTGTCTGGGGAGCCTTCCACTCTTGCAGGATCCAACTGCTGCTATTCTTTTTGTCTTCACCACCCACACCAAACCGGAATTCCAGGTTGTCGTCTTGGATGTCCATCTCGGGTATGTTGTCCGGTGTGCGATCACCACCGTTGGCGAATATGATGCGGTCTTGTGGATAACTCTGCCTGACCATTTGGATGGCCCGGCGGGCACTGCCATCACTGTCATCGAAGTCCATGACGAAATCCACACCCACTATGTTGCGGAGTATGGTGGTCCTTTCTCGCAAGGGCATGAACGCACGACCTTTTTTGCGTTCCAGCCAAGCATCACTGTTGACGCCTACTATCAGTAGGTCTCCCAGTTGTCGTGCGGCTTGTAGATAACTGATATGTCCAGAATGCACGGGATCAAATCCTCCCGTGATCAACACGATGGTCTTCATAGGGATATTTATTGGTCTAAATATCCCGCTTTATTTTCGACGCTGCCCCAACCATGCTAGATTCTTGTCCAACCAAGGCAGGATCAGATCCCTCTGACGAAGATATCCGTGCCGCTGTATGCTTTTGTC
>JACCDP011315416.1_pt1 | contig 12797 bp, 10 predicted proteins | sample 7445841 | NCBI WGS metagenome assembly JACCDP01 (sample SAMN15323441, study PRJNA562643) | freshwater metagenome | isolation source: river surface water | place: USA:Blue River Watershed | collected 2017-08-17
CCGTGGTGGCGCTGGCCGTCGCTCGGCGGCGCCAACGTGCTGCGCGGCCAACCCGCCGGCCGGTGGCGGGACCGCGACGTCGTCGTGGCCCAGGCGGAGCTGCGTCGCCCGCTCGCCGGGCCGCTCGGCGTGGCGGTCTTCTCGGACCTCGGCCGCGTCTCCGACGGCTGGCACGCCACGGCAGGCGTCGGCGCGCGCGTCTTCGTCCCCGGGATGGAGTCGGCCACGACCCGACTTGACGCCGGCTGGGTCCTGGACGGGCCGGACCGCGGCGCCTGGGGCCTCGTCGCGGGGGTCGGCGAGGCGTTCTAGCCTCCGGGCCGACGCGCGCCGCTCACGCGCCGGGCGGAACCTTGGCGAGGATGACCGTCACGTTGTCCTTGGCCCCGCCCATGTGCGCGGCGTGGATCAGCTCGCGCGCCGCCACCCGGCCGTCCTCGCAGGACCGGAGGATCTCCTCCATGTCCGGGTCGTCGACCTCGCCCCACAGGCCGTCGGAGCACAGGAGGATGCGGTCTCCGGGCTCGAGGTCGACGCGGAAGATGTCGATGTCCACGTTGCGCTCGGTGCCGACCGTGCGGAGCAGGATGTTGGAGTGCGGGTGATGCCGCGCCTCCTCCGCCGTGATGCGGTTCTGCTCGACCATGCGCGCCACGAGCGAATGGTCGCGCGTGACCTGGTGCAGCGCGCCGTCCCGCACGAGGTAGCCGCGGGAGTCGCCCACGTTGGCACACAGCGCGACGCGCTCGTCCACCAGCATGCACGCGACGAGGGTCGTGCCCATGTCGTTGCCACGCTGCTCGGCGTTGGCCTTGATGGTGTTGTTGGCTTCCTGGCAGGAGTCGTTGAAGATGCGCTCGAGGCCGTCCACGTCGGGCCGCGCACCCTTCAGCCGCGCGCGGGCGCCGGAGATCAGCGTCTGCACGGCGAGCATGCTCGCCACCTCGCCGCAGTCGTGTCCGCCCATCCCGTCGGCGACGACGAAGAGGTCGACGCCGTCCGCGAGGCGCGCCCAGCCCCAGTTGTCCTCGTTGAGCATGCGGTGCAGACCGACGTCGGTCATACCCGCATGGAGGGTCTCCGCCGCGGCGCGTCCGGTCTGGCGCTGCGCCTCGATCTGCAAGGCGCGGCCGAGCTCGAGCGGCGTCTCGAACATCCCCTCGGACACCTCGCCGAAGAAGTCCTGCCAGCCGGTCGCCTCGACGGGCGTGTACCGACGCAGGAGCTCGCCGAGCTGACGGATGGCGTCCGCCGTGTCCCGCGGCCCGAGCGGCCCCTCCTGCACCTCGGCGACGTCCGGGTCGAAGAGGACGAAGTCCCCCTCCGGACGCACGAGGAAGTTGGACCGGTGCAGCCAGTTCAGCCGCACGCCCTGGTGCGACAGCAACGCGAGCAGGCCGACGGCGCGCTGCGCGAAGTCCACGAGTCGCGCGACCGAGAACGGCGCGGCCTCGTCGAGCATCAGGTGCTCGCCGTTGTAGGGCACCACCGAGCAGAGCTGGACGGGGTTCTCGTCGGGCCACGGGAACACGTCGCAGGGCGTGACGAGCGCGGGGTGCGTGACCTGCTTGTTGAAGAAGGCCATGTAGGGGTCGAACCCCGGCTTCTCCCACCGCGTCGACACGAGGAAACGGCGCGTCTCAAGCGCGGCGCGGCAGGTGCGGCACGTCGCGGCGGACAGCGCGTTCTCCTCGTCCCCGCACTCCCAGCAGCGACGGCGCTCGCGGTCCGGCCGACCGTCGTTGACGAGGTAGAACATCCGCCCTTCGGCGAGGCGCCAGAGCCCCTCGACACGGTAGTAGTCGGAGAGGTTCGAACCCGGCGGGAAGCTGGGCGGGCGACGGGTGCCGCTGGCCATGCGTGGGGAGTCCTCTTCCGGTCGGAGGTGGGTGAGCCGGGAAAGCATAGACCGGCGGGCCCGCGTCGCGCAACGCGAGGGGCGCAACTTGACGCTCCTTGGACGCCTCGATGCGCCTGGGGCGGGGGGACATCCCCCCTCGCGGCCGCCGCCGGGCGGCGACCTCCGGGGGCGTGCCCGCAACGCCCCCCGTCGGCGACGACCGGTCCTCCGCGATAGGCACGCGCGAGGAGATCGCATGACCTGCCCCGCACCGTACCAGCTCCTGGCCGAGGACCCCTGCGGCGCGCGCGCGGGCACGCTCACGCTCGGCCGCGCGACCATCCGCACGCCGCTCTTCATGCCGGTCGGCACCCAAGCCGCCATCCGCACCGTGCCGCCCGACATGCTGCCGGCCACCGGCGCCCAGGTGATCCTGGCGAACACCTACCACCTCTCCCAGCGCCCGGGCGAGGACGTGGTGAAGAAGGCCGGCGGCCTCCACCGCTTCATGCACACGGAGCTGCCGATCCTGACGGACTCCGGCGGCTTCCAGGTGTTCTCGCTCGACAAGAAGGAAGTGAGCGAGGAGGGCGTGCGCTTCACCTACGAGGTGGACGGACAGGGCACGTTCCTGACCGCCGAGCGCTCCATGCAGATCCAGCAGGACCTCGGCGCCGACATCGCGATGGTGTTCGACGAGTGTCTCCCCTTCGGCGCGGATCGCGCCTACGCCGAGCGCAGCGTCGCGCGGACCACGCGGTGGGAACGGCGCAGCAAGGCCGCGCACACGCGGGAGGACCAGTCGCTCTTCGGCATCGTGCAGGGCGGCTTCTGGGCCGACCTGCGCAAGCGCTCCGCGGAGGAGATCCAGGAGATCGGGTTCGACGGCTACGCCATCGGCGGCCTCTCGGTCGGAGAGGGTCACCGGGTGATGTGCGACGTGCTGGACATGACCACGCCCCACATGAGCCGCAACCACGCGCGCTACCTGATGGGCGTCGGGCGACCGCTCGATCTCGTCGAGGGCGTCGCGCGCGGCGTGGACATGTTCGACTGCGTGATCGCCACGCGACACGCCCGCAGCGGGACGCTCTACACGAGCGTGGGGCGCATGCGCGTCACGGACAGCCGCTACCGCAAGGACATGTACGCGGTGGACACCAGCTGCCGCTGCTACACCTGCGCCAACTTCTCGCGCGCCTACCTCCACCACCTGTTCAAGGTCGGAGAGGTGCTCGGGGCCACGCTCTCGACCATCCACAACATCGCCTTCTTCGCGCGGTTCATGGGGGAGATGCGCCAGAGCATCCTCGACGGCGCGTTCGCGAGCTTCCGAAACCGCGTGGCCGAGATCTACCCGGAGGACGTCGAGCCGAAGGCCGTGGCGGGCGGAGGAGGACGCGTGGGCAACGAAGCGTCCGCGGGCCGCGCGAAGGGGCCGTCCGGCGGTACGAAGCGCCCCGCGTCCACGGCACGCCCGGCCGGCAAGGGCCCGAAGCGGCGCTGAGGGCGATCAGGCGCCCGACGCCGCGAGCCACTGTTCCAGCTGCGCGAGGGGCATGGCGCCCGTCGCGCGCTGCACCAGCGCTCCGTTGCGGTAGAGCAGCAGCGTGGGGATGCCCTGGACCTGGAGGCGCTGCGCGACCTGCCCGTTCTCGTCGGTGTTGAGCTTGGTGACGAGCACCTCCCCTTTGCGACGGCGCGCCAGCTCGGCGAGCACCGGCGCCATCGCGCGACACGGGCCGCACCAGGGCGCCCAAAGGTCGACGAGGACCGGCACCGGGGCGCGGGCGGTCACCACGTCGAAGGTGCGCGCGTCCAGCTCGACCGGCGCCGCCTCCGACGGGAGCGCCGCGCCGCAGCGGCCGCACTGGGGTCCCTCCGCCGCCCGCGACGCGGGCACGCGGTTCCATTGCCCGCAGGAGGGGCAGAGGTAGTGGTGGGTGTCGGACACGTTCGCCTCCGCGGAGAACGTGGACACCGGGCGCGTGCTCGTCAAGGAGGCGGCCCGGGGCGTTGCGGGGGCGGGCTCAGCCCCCGCCCCGGAATCGGACGCTACGGACAGTCGTCGGAGACCTGCACCACGACCTCGTTGTTCCCCTCGTCGCATTCCTTGGCGCTGCCCCAGGACTCGCTGCCGCTGCCGGCCGCAGGGTCGTCGACGACCGCCACGAGACGGTCGTGCGCCGACGGATCGACGACCTCGAACACGAGCGCGGGGAGGATGTCGCCCGGCGTCGCGTCGCGCGGGAGATCCTGGCTGCCGAGCAACGTCCGCACGCCGCCCTGCTCGCCGTAGAGGCTGACCTTCGTTCCGGCGCCAGCCGTCACGTAGGCGCCCCGGTTCGCCACGCTCACCCACACCTGCAAGGGAGAATCGCAGTCCTCGCGGCAGGTGTCCACGGTCGCGACGAGATCCGGCGCCACCTTCGAGCCGTAGGCGCCCGGGGCCTGCAATCGGAAGGAGTTGAGGTTCGCGCCCGAGAACGGCGCGTAGTTCGGCATGGCGTAGCCGACGGTCCCGTCGTCCTCGATGTTGGTCACGTAGTAGGCGTGCTGGCTCCACGACTGGCGCGCGCTGACCCAATCGTCGTCGGCGGCGCCGAGGGCGTAGAGGCCGTACTCGGTGTGGACCGTCGTCGTCGCGGCGTCGAAGCGCGGCGCGTTCGACACGAGGATCTCGGCCTTTCCGTCCCCGTCGAGATCCGCGACCAACGGGTACTCGTGGATGGTCCACGAGCCGTGGTTGGAGTCGGTCAGGACGGGCTGCAAGCGCTCCCAGGGGTCCAGGCCCGGCGTGGTGTCGATCTGCCAGACGTGGAGCGCCTCCTCGTCGGCATAGACGATCTCGTTGACGCCGTCTCCGTTGAAATCGAACACGGTCGAGCCGGTCGAGGCGCTGGACCAGTCGCGCGTCGGCGTGATGGCGTACGGCGTGAGCCCGCCCGCCGTCACGTCGAACACGGTGTACCAGCAGGCGCCGGACACCGCGACGTCGCGGGTGCCGTCGCCGCTGAAGTCGGCGATGGTCGGCTGGCCGCCGAAGGCCCGACGCGAGGTGTTGCAGTTCGGGTGGGCCGGGAGCTGGTCGCCGAGGGTCGTCGCGTAGGGATTGTTCGCCACGCGGCCGAACTCCACGCAATGCCCGCTCGTGTCGGGCGTTCCGCGGTAGACGCTGACGTACTGGTTGCCCGTGAGGACGATCTCGGGCTCGCCCAGCATGTCGCCGGAGAACCGCGCGACGTCCGCCACCGCCGCGTAGCCGTCGTCGGCGGCGACCCAGCCGCCCGACCCGTTGCGGCCGAGCTCGCAGTAGACCGTGCCGTCGTTGCGATAGACCGTGCGGCCCGCCACGACCTCCATGTCCACGCCGTCACCGTCCATGTCGTAGGCGAAGGCGTGGTAGCCGGAGTTCCAGTACCCGTTCGCGCCGTGCTCCAGCGTGTTGAAGTTTCCGCGGCCGGACGTGCCCGCCCACCGGAGCGCGAGCGTGTCCGCCGCGAAGACCTGCCGGCCGAAGATCACCTCGACGATCCCGTCGGACTCCAGGTCGGCGAGCGCGGGCGCGTGGGCACCGCGGTACCCGTCCCAGCCGGTGTTCTGCTGGCACCACACCGCCGTGTCGCCCACCGAGTCGAGGGTCACGTCTCCCGTCCAGGCGACCTCGTAGAGGGCGGGGAAGCACGCGCCGTCGGACTCCCGGGTGACCAGCGTGGCGATCTCCATGCGGCCGTCCGCGTCCACGTCCGCCATCGCGACGCCGGCGTACAGGAACGGCGCGACCTGGTCGCTCCCCCAGGGCAGCCAGTCCACCGAGGCGTGGACCTTCCGACCATCGCCGGAGAGGAGCCGAAGCACCGACCAGGTGCGCGGCTCACTCACGCCGAGCTCGTCCGCGATGTCCGGCTCCGGCTCCACGCCCATCAGCACCGCGATGTCGGGGATGTCGCCGGGGGTGATCTGGCCGTTGCCGTTGTCGTCGGTGGCCTGTCCGACCGCCGGCGCCTGGAACACGCCCGTCATCTCCGGCAGGTAGCTGAAGGCGTAGGCGTCGAGCGCCGCGCCCGTGGACGGATCGACCACGCCGTGCGCCATGGACCATTCCACGCGCGGGGAAAACGCGCCGCCCGCCGACGGGGCGTACATGCAGGCCGTGTCGCGCGACGTCGTGCCGCCGGCCGGCGGCGTGTCGCAGGTCTCGTCGACCCCCGGCCCGCTGTCGACGGTGCCGGTGCCGGTGTCCCGGTCGAAGACCGGCCCCTCGGGCTTGCCCGCGACGTCGTTGCTGCAACCGATCAGCAGGGAGAGGAGTTGGAGCGCGTGCATGTCGACCTCGTGAAACGGCGCGCAGTGTAGCAGACCCGCGCGTGCGCGTCGCCCGCGGGGTCAGGCCGAACGCGACGCCGACGCATCCGGACGCGCGAAGCGGGCGTGCGCGGCGGCGAGCACCTCGCGGTGCGCGCGGTCCTCCTCGACCATCTTCTCGAGAATCTCCTCGTAGCCGGGGAGGTCACGAAAGAACTGGGTGCGCCCGTGCACCTCGGCGGTGGCGTCCTCGATGCGCTGGGCGGAGTCGAGCGCCGCATCGATCGTGGGCACCTCCCGCTCCCAACGCTCCCGCTGCGTGCGCACCTCGGTGAGCAGGGTGCGCAGGGCGTCCGCGCCCGCGGGGAGCGTGGAGGTGTCGAGGTCCGGCGCGAACGCCGCGCGATGCAGACGAAGCGTGGCGCCGTGGTAGCGCTCCGCCTCCGCGTAGAGCCGCCAGAAGTAGACGAGCTCGGGATCGTGGGAGAAACGCTTGGCGAAGACCTCGTAGAGGGCAGCGCATTCCAGCTCGACGGCGACGGCGGTCTCGAAGATGTCCATGGCCGCACGCTACCGCATCAGAGCTTCCGACGCACCAGCCACGTCCCGATCGCTCCCGCGATGGTGAGCCCGGGCACCGCCACGAGCGACACGACCCCCGCGAGGAACATCGACACGAGGTCCAGCGTGAGCTTGCCCTTGCCGGCCTCGTTCGCACGGATGCCGATCTGCTCGCCCTCGCCGACCATCCAGGCGACGCTGTTGAGCAGCAGGTCCTGGTTCACCCCGGCGAGCACCATCTGGTTGCCGGCGAAGTCCGCATCGCCGAGGACGACGACCTTGCCGCCGGGCGCCACCGGAAGCGTGGGCGCCTCCTTCGTCGCGGACGGCGCCAGCTCGACCGCGGGCCCCGCACCCGCGGCGGACGCGAGATCCATCGGCGTCGAGGTGGTGCGCAGCTGCGCCGGATCGGTCACCTCGACCGCGACGGCCAGCGGCACCTTGCCGATGACGTCGACGCCCTCGTCGGGATTGGCGACGACCCGACCGTCCGCCACCGACGTCTCCGCCCAGCTGGAGTCGCTCGCGTGCGCGAGCACCTGCACCGTGCGCCACGGCGCATCCTCGCCCTTTCCGACGCTCCGCGCCGTGCGGAGGATGACGCCGCTCTTCATCGCCTGCGTGATCGGGTGGATGTCCCAGCTGTCCTCGGTGAGGAGCACGAACGTGGGATCCCCGCCCGCCACCTGGCGGTTGGGGTCCGCCTCGACGACGACGTCCGCGCCGACCTTCACGCCGTAGCGCGCCAGATCCGCGGAGAACTCCGGGGCGACGAGGGCCTCCAGCAGCACCACGAGCTTGCCGCCCGCGGCGACGTAGGCGGCGAGGCGATCGCGCTCGGGCGCGAGCAGCTCGCCCTCGGGCGCCGCGACGAGGACGACCTCGCACGCCGCCGGCGTGGGAGGTGCCGTCGTCAGCGAGATCGTCTTCACCGTGTAGTTCTGGCCCTCGAGCTTGGTGACGGCGACGCCGAGGCCCGTGGGCGACTGGTCGTCGCGCGCGGGACGCTCGCCGTGACCCTCGACCGCGCACAGGACGTGCTGCGTGTCGGAGGTGGCCTTCACGAGCGCGTTGGTGACGGCCTCCTCGTCGAAGGTGTACTCCAGGCGCTGCTCACGGTCGCCCGACTTGAGGATCACGGTCCCGGCGGTGCTGGTGAGCTTGAACTGCTCGGCCAGCAGCGGATCGCTGTACGGATCGTGGAACTCCACCTTCAGCAGCGTCGTGGCGCGCGTGTAGTTGTCGAGCAGGTCGCGGAAGTTGGTCTCCTCCGGCGAGCCCGCGGTGAAGAACGCGATGATCTCCACCTGCCGGTCGAGCTTGCGCGCGATCTCGACGCTCTGCGGCGACAGCGTGTAGCGGTGCGTCGCGGTGAGGTCCCAGCGCGTGTCCCAGCGCTGGCCCATCACGTTGAGCACCACGGCCACCGCGAGCGCGAGCAGCACGGCGAACACCGCGGTCGTCGTCCGGGTGGTGCCGAGGTCGTCGGTCGCCGCACGAAGGTGGCGCCACCCGGTCGCGAGGAACACGCCCACGCCGACCGCGCCGGCGGCGCCGACCGCGTGCGCCCAGGCAGGGATCCCGATGGCGACGGTGCCTGCATCGTTCCCGGCCGTGCCGAGCGCGGCATCGCCGCCGAGCGCCCAGGCCGCGAGGCCGTACACGAGCAGGAGGAGGAGGCCGACGAGGCCGGAGACCCAGGAGTACGCGCGCATGCTCACCGCCACCGGAGGGCCTCGACCCGCTGCGTCGTCGCGAACAGGCAGAAGCCGATGAAGGAGAGGAAGTAGACGATGTCCTGCACGTGCACCAGGCCCTTGCCCAGACGCTCCGCGTGCGTGACCATCGAGAGGGATTCGACGACCGTCTTCAAGAGCCCGGCGTCGCTGCTGCTGACGCTCCATCCGAGCACCCACAGCAGCAGGTTGACGCCGAACGCGACGACGAGCGCGACGAGCTGGTTCTCGGTGAGGGCGCTCGCGAGCATGCCGACCGCGAAGAACGCACCCAGCAGCAGCAGGAAGGACACGTAGTTCGCGACGAGGATGCCGCGATCCGGCTCTCCGAGCCACGTCAGGATGGCGGGGAAGTGCAGCGTGCTCGCCGCCAGCACCCCGGCGAAGCCCATGGCGCCCAGGAACTTGCCGAGCACCACCTGGAACGACGTGACCGGCGAGGTGAGGAGCAGGTCCATCGCACGGGTCTTGCGGTCCTCCGCGAACAACCGCATCGTGAGCGCCGGCGACATGAGCAGCGCGATCACCGCCATGTTGTCGAAGAGCGGGCTGACGATGAGGTCGTCGACGTTGAGCTGGTCGGCCTGGCCGGGGCTCATCATCGCCTGCGCGGCGTAGTCGCTGTACATCGTGAGCATCACGAAGAAGAAGAAGCCGGTGAGCGTCGCGAACGCGCACAGGCAGATCCAGCCGATCGGCGTGGAGAAGTACGCGGCGGTCTCCCGGCGCGCGATGGCGAGCACGGCGTTCATGCGGCACCCCCGGCGGTGAGCTGCAGGTAGATGTCCTCGAGGCGTTCCCGCCCGTTGAGCTCGAGCAGCCCGAACGGCGCGGCGGCGGCGACCAGATCCTCGCGCAGGTCGCGCGGGCCCCGCACGACGTAGCGCTCGCCCTCCTCCTCGACGGAAACGACGCCAGGCACCGCGCGCAGTGCGGCCAGCGCCGCGTCCCCGCGACGCGCGAGCTCCATGCGCACCACCCGGCCCGGGTTGCCGAGCCGGGACAGGTCATCCTGCGCGACGATGCGTCCACGGTTGATGATGACCACGCGGGCGCAGATCGCCTCGATCTCCGCGAGGACGTGCGTGCTCAGGATCACGGTGCGCTCGCCCGCGGCCAGCTCCGCGAGGAGGTTGCGGATCTCCACGCGCTGGGCGGGGTCGAGCCCCGACGTCGGCTCGTCGAGCACGAGCACCTTCGGATCGTGCACGAGCGCCTGGGCGAGGCCGACGCGCTGGCGGTAGCCCTTGGAGAGGTTGTCCACGAGACGGTGCGACACGCCGTCGAGCCCCACGCGCGCGATGGCCCGCGCGGCGGCCGCCTCGACGTCGTCGACGTCCTTGAGCGTCGCGGCGAAGCGGACGAAGTCCGTCACCGTCATGTTGCCGTAGACCGGCGGGATCTCGGGCGCGTACCCGAGGATGCGCTGCACCTTGCGCGGGTGCTCCGCGACATCGTGCCCGCCGACCCGCGCGGACCCCGCGCTGGCGCCGAGCGCGCCGCTGATGATGCGCATGGTCGTGCTCTTCCCGGCGCCGTTGGGGCCCAGGAAGCCGACCACCTCGCCGGCTGCGACCGAAAATCCCACATCCTCGATGGCGGAGACCGCGCCGTAGCGCTTGGTCAGCCCCTCGACCTCGATCATCTGCATGCAACGTCTCTCGAAGCGACCCGCATGTAGCGCGCGGGCGGGGCGCGCGCGGGTCACGCGGTGTCAAACGCACGCGGGAACCCGGGTCGCGCACGCGCCGCGCACACGATAAACGCCCAGCCGGAGGCTCCATGCGCTACCGCGTCACGCTGCTCAAGGGGGATGGCATCGGTCCCGAGGTGACCGGCGCCACCTGCCGCATTCTCGCCGCCGCCGGGGCGCCGATCGATTGGGAGGAGGCACCTGCCGGCGCCGAGGCGATGGCCCGGTTCGGCGTCCCCATGCCCCAGGTCACCCTCGACAGCATCCGGGCGAACCGCCTGGGGTTGAAGGGCCCGCTCGAGACCCCCAAGGGCAAGGGCTTCCGCAGCGCGAACGTCGCCCTGCGCCAGGAGCTCGACCTCTTCGTGGGCCTGCGGCCCGTGCGTTCGCTGCCCAACGTGCCGGGCGCCTTCCCCGGCGTGGACCTCGTCCTGTTCCGCGAGAACACCGAGGACCTCTACGCCGGGATCGAGCACGAGGTCGTCCCGGGCACCGTCGTCTCGATGAAGACGAGCACCGTGGGCGCAGGAGAGCGCATCGCGCGCTGGGCCTTCGAGTACATGCGCTACCGCGGCCGCCGCACGATCCATTGCTGCCACAAGGCGCCGGTGAACCCGCTCGCCGACGGCGCCTTCGTGGACGCCTTCCGCCGCGTCGGCGTGGAGTACCCGTTCATCCAGCAGGAGGACCTGGGCGTGGACACGCTCTCCATGCTCCTGCCGATGGATCCGTCGAAGTTCGACGTGCTGCTCCTGCAGAACCTCGCCGGCGACATCCTCTCCGACCTGTGCGCGGGCCTCGCGGGCGGCCTCGGCGTCGTCCCGGGCGCGAACATCGGCAGCCGCGCCGCCGTGTTCGAGGCGGTGCACGGCACCGCACCGGACATCGCGGGTCAAGGCAAGGCGAACCCCCTCGCGGTGCTGCTCAGCGGCCTCATGCTGCTCGAGCACGTCGGCGAGTGGAAGGTCGCGCAGCGCATCGAGCGCGCGGTGTGGGACGTCCTCGAGAAGGGAACGCACCTCACCGGGGACCTCGGCGGCACCGCCGACACCGAGACGTTCACCTCCGCCATCATCGACCGTCTGTAGGAGCGCACGATGTCCCACGAAGTCACGCTCATCCCCGGCAGCGGCGCGGGCCCCGCGCTCGCGGAGGTCGCCCGCGAGGTGCTCGCCCACGCCGGCGTGCAGGTCCACTGGGACGTCCAGCCGTGCGCGGACCACGACGTGACGGGCGCGGTCGCGTCCGTCAAGCGCACCGGCGTCGCGCTCAAGGGCGCGCTGTCGGCCCCGGTGCGCGTCGGGAAGCTCCCGCCCAGCCTGCAACTCCGCAAGGAGCTCGGCGTCCACACGATCGTCCGCCACGTCAAGCACGTGCCCGGCCTCCCCGCGCGCGCGCCGGAGACCGACATCGTCATCATCCGCGAGGCGTCCGAGGACATTTACAGCGGCTTCGAGCACCAGAGCACCGCGGGCGTGTTCGAGAGCGTGAAGGTCACGACGCGCGGCGCCTGCGAGCGCATCACGAACTTCGCGTTCGCCTACGCCAAGGCCAACGGCCGCGGCCGCGTCACCACCGTCCACAAGGCGAACATCATGAAGAAGGCCGACGGCCTCTTCCTGTCCGTCGGGCGGGAGGTCGCGGCGAAGCACCCCGAGATCCGCCACGACGACGTCATCGTCGACGCGCTGTGCATGAAGCTCGTGCGGCGTCCGCGCGACTTCGACGTGCTCGTGTGCGGCAACCTGTTCGGCGACATCGTCAGCGACTGCGCCGCCGGCATGGCGGGCGGCCCGACCGTCGCGATCGGGACGAGCCTCGGCCCCGACGTGACGCTTTTTGAGACGCCCCACGGCTGCGGGACGGACGCGGAGGGCGCGGCGAACCCGTACCCCTTCGTGCTGCTCGCCGGACAGCTCGCGGCGCACCTCGGCAACGCCGAGGCCGCCGGGCGCATCCGCAAGGCCGTGGAGACCTGCCTCACCGGCGGGCTGCACACGGTGGACATGGGCGGCACCGCGAGCGTGGCGTCCGTCCGCGAGGCGCTGCTCAAGGCGCTCTGAGCGTGTCCGCCCCGACCGTTCCGGCCCGCGCAACCCGCTGGCTGCTGCCGGATTCGGTGTTCGACGGCGCCCACCTCGTCGCGGGGCGCGCGGTGGGCCTGGACGGGGACCGCATCGTCGCGGTCGTGCCCCACGCGGTCGCGCGCCGCGAGGCGGAGCGCACCGGGGCGACGCTGGAGACGCTGGCCGGACGGGCACTCCTGCCGGGCTTCGTGAACGCCCACAGCCACGCGTTCCAGCGGGGCCTGCGCGGGCACGTCCAGCACGCCGCCGCCGGGACCGACGACTTCTGGACCTGGCGCACGCGCATGTACGCGCTGGCGAACGCGCTGGACCCCGACGCGCTGGAGGCCGCGAGCGCGCGGGCGTTCTCCGAGATGCTGGCGGCCGGGTACACGAGCGTCGGCGAGTTCCACTACCTCCACCACACGCCGGACGGGACCCGCTACGCGGACCCCGACGAGCTTGCGCTGCGCGTCGTCGCGGCGGCCGAGCGGGTCGGCATCCGCATCGTGCTGCTGCGCGTGGCGTACGCCCGCGCCGGCTTCGGGGTCCCCGAGAACCCGCACCAGCGGCGGTTCCTCGATCGCGACCCGGAG
>JACCDP011567195.1_pt1 | contig 12795 bp, 7 predicted proteins | sample 7445841 | NCBI WGS metagenome assembly JACCDP01 (sample SAMN15323441, study PRJNA562643) | freshwater metagenome | isolation source: river surface water | place: USA:Blue River Watershed | collected 2017-08-17
CAATTTACCTGCTTCGTAAGCAAGCTTTACAAAAGCCAAGGTTGAATCATTCAGCTTTAAGCCCGGCGCCACAGACAAAGACCAAGAGTTTTTGATTTTTACGCTTTCACCCATCACCTTTCCCGCTTCTGATTCTGTGGCGCTGAAATCTAGGCCTAAAAGAACCACGGCATCATTGCTCATATCAAACCCATAGCCGCCACGCAATTTGAATCCCGGCGATTGCCCTCCTAAAGTCGTGTCCTCGTTTAAGGCGTGTATGGTGTTCGTTACCCCATTCATGGTGACACTGACCCCAGCCTCTGGCCCTGCAAAATTGGCTGCCATGGAAGCCGTAGATACCAGCGCCAAGCCCAGCAGGGACGTTTTGAGTAAAGCTTTCATATGGATGTTTCCTTTGGTTAAAAGAAAACATTTTTATGGATAAAAAACTTCTTTTTTATATTTAAAGTACCAAAAAAAGCAATAGATGCCGATGATAAAGCGGTGAAATTGATTAAAACCACAAATTGGCGGCCTAAGCCTTGTGCGCTGCCTTGTCCGCCAATGCTTTTTCCGCTTCTACTTTCAGCGCAAATTCGGCTCGCAGCGCGCGCAATTTTTCGCGTGGGTCTTCTTTGGTGGTGGCGACGTCCAGAGCCATTTCAGCAATGAAGCGACTCGGCATGGCATTCACCATCTCGCGCCCCTTTTTGCGGCGCTTGCTCCAACTGACCAACAGGCTGCGTTGTGCACGCGTGATGCCGACATACATCAAGCGCCGTTCTTCTTGAATACGGGTCAGGTTGAGTGCGTCTTGTTGGGAACTGACACCGTCTTCTTCGGGCTTGAAAGGCAACAAACCTTCATTCACACCTGCCAACATGACATGCGGCCACTCCAGCCCTTTGGCCGCATGCAAGGTAGAGAGTGTCACCACGTCTTGCTCATTCTCACGGTCACTCAAGGTGGACAACAAGGCGATGGTGTGGGCCACCTCCAGCAAGGATTTGGCTTCGCTCACCAGACTCACACCCGCGGCATCGTCGACTTCGCCGCCGCAACGCTTGGCCATCCAGTCGACAAAATCCAGCACGTTGGTCCAGCGTGCGGCGGCCAATTTGTCGCTGTCTTCGTTGTCATACAAATGCTTTTCGTACTGGATGTCTTTGAGCCATTGCAGCAACAGGGCCAACGCCGCTTCACTGCCTTGTGTGTGGCGAGCACGGAATTGCAAATCGTTGATCTCGTTGCCAAAAGCCTGCAAGCTGTCGACCGCACGTGGCGGCAACACGCTGATCAGTGAATGACTGAACACCGCTTCAAACAAACTGATTCGGTATTGGTTGGCAAATTCGCCGAGCTTTTGCAAAGTGGTGTGGCCGATGCCGCGCTTGGGCGTGGTGACGCAGCGCAAAAAAGCCGGGTCGTCATCGTTGTTCACCCACAAGCGCAACCAAGCGCACAAATCGCGAATTTCAGCGCGGTCAAAAAAACTCTGTCCACCCGACACCTTGTACGGTATGGCGGCTTTGCGAAACGCTTGCTCAAGCACACGAGATTGGTGGTTGGCGCGGTAGAGCACCGCAAAATGTTTCCAATCACGCCATTGACCCAGGTCCACGCCCGTGTCGGTGCCGGCGCGCAAGCTTTGGATGCGCAACACGATGCGCTCGGCTTCGTGTTCTTCGTTGTCAGCGTCTGACACGCGAACCGGTTCGCCAGGGCCCAATTCAGAAAACAAGGTTTTGGGAAACAGTTTGGGGTTGGGGCCGATGACGTTGTTCGCCGCTTGAAGAATGGCGCCGGTTGAGCGGTAGTTTTGCTCGAGCTTGACAAGCTTCAGCGCAGGGAAGTCCACGGGCAGCTTTTGCAAATTGTCCAAGGTGGCGCCGCGCCAACCATAAATGGATTGGTCATCGTCACCCACTGCTGTGAAGCGTGCGCGTTCACCGACCAGCAACTTGAGCATCTCGTATTGCGTGGCGTTGGTGTCTTGGTATTCGTCAACCAACACATGCCCCATTTGCTGCTGCCAGGCTGCGCATACGTCGGCATGCTGTTGCAACAGTTTGAGCGGCAGGCCGATCAGGTCATCGAAGTCCACACTTTGGTATGCCGAGAGTCTTTCTTCATAACGCGCCATGATGCGCGCCGTGATGCGCTCGTTGTCGCTCTGGGCTTGGGCCTCGGCCATGGCGGCGTTCAGGCCTTGGTTTTTCCACAAACTGATGGTCCATTGCCATTTGCGCGCGGTGGCCAAGTCCGAGCTGCCGCCTGCATCTTTCAAGATAGAAGTGACGTCATCGGTGTCGAGGATGCTGAAATTGTTCTTCAGACCCAGCACCTCACCGTTTTGACGCAGCATGCGCACGCCCAAAGCGTGAAACGTACAGATCAACACCTTTTGTGCAGATTTGCCGACCAGTTGCTTGGCGCGTTCGCGCATTTCAGCAGCGGCCTTGTTGGTGAACGTGATGGCCGCGATCCGCTCGGGCGCCAGACCGAGTTGGATCAAATGCGCAATTTTGTGGGTGATCACCCGTGTTTTGCCTGAGCCCGCCCCGGCCAGCACCAGACAAGGGCCTTGGACATGGTGTACCGCTTCGAGTTGAGGGAGGTTCAGGGGCGCAGACATGCAGGCGACAAGTGAGAGACAGAAACAGGCAAAGCCAGTCATCATAGCGATGACAATCTCGGGCATGCTCCATATCTTGTCGGTCACGTTTCCGTTTTTTGCATTGGTCTTGGCCGGTTATGTCGCGGCGCGTCGAGGTTGGATGCCGTTGGCAGCCATCCCAGGCTTGAACGCGTTCGTGCTGTATTTCGCGCTGCCGTGCATGTTGTTTCGATTTGGTTCGAGCACACCGATGACGCAATTGTTTGACCCTGCGGTGGCACTCTTGTACAGCGTGTGTGCGTTGGGCATGTTGGCGTTGGGCATGGCCCTGCTGCGCAGGCGCCAATTGAGTTGGAACGATTCGGCGTTTGGCACCATGGCGGTGGCATTTCCCAACACGGGTTACATGGGCTTGCCGTTGTTGCTCAATTTGCTCGGCCCATCGGCGGTGGGCACGGCCATCGTCACGATATTGGTCGATGTGTTCTTCACCAGTTCGGTGTGCATCGCCATGTCACGCATGGACCATGCGCAAGACCATGGCGTTCGAAGTGCTGGATGGCAAGCACTCAAGAGCGTGGTCAGCATCCCTTTGACATGGGCGATTGGTTTGGGCGCCTTGTTTTCTGCGAATGCCTGGGCATTGCCATCGATGCTGTCGCAAACGGTCGACTTGATGGCCGCAGCGGCGCCCCCCGTCGCCTTGTTCACCATCGGTGCTGTGTTGGTGCGCCCCGCTCAAACAGCTTCGGCGACCGGTTGGCAATGGCGTCAAGGTGGGCTCGAACTGATGATGACGCTGACCAAATTGCTGGTGCATCCCGTGTTAGCGGGTGTGGTGGGATGGTTGTTGCAGCAAGCAGGCTTGCCTTTGTCTGAGGGCGCGTTGATGGCGGTGGTGTTGGTGGCTGCCTTGCCCAGTGCCAGCAACAGCGCATTGCTGGCTGAACGCTTTGCGGCCGACAGTGGGCGCATCACCCGGGTGATATTGCTGACCACCGTGTTGGCTTTTCCCAGTTTTTCCGCTTGGGTGGCTTTTTTCAAAACCTGAATTCAAATCACCAACGGGTCGACATCGATCGCCCAACGGCTCACCGATTTGTGGCGATCCCGCAGGGCATGCAAGTCTTCTTGCCAATGGTTTAAAAACGATTGCAATGCGCGGCGCGATGTGGATTCAATCAGCATTTGGGCACGTTCCACATTCGCCACACGTTGCAAGCCCATGGGCACCGCTGGGTACACCGTGACGGCTTGCCCTTGCGAAGCCAGCCCATGCTGGCCGGTGTCTCTGGCGGCATTCAAAAAGGCTTGCGCCGCTTCTTGTGTGCGCGCCTCGGCACGCAGCAAGGCTTGAAAACTGAACGGCGGCAGGCCAGCTTGTCTGCGCTCAGTCAATTGTTGTTCGGCAAACCCCGCCACATCGTGTTGTTTAAGACATTCAAACAAAGGGTGTGCCGGATGAAAAGTTTGCACCCACATTTCGCAACCGTGGCTTGTCGACAACTGGGCGTCTCTGCCTGCGCGACCGGCGGCTTGCGACAGCAGTGCAAACAAACGCTCCGGTGCGCGGAAATCGGCGCTGAACAACGCCCCGTCCGGGTTCAGCGCGGCCACCAGCGTGACCCGTCTGAAGTCGTGGCCCTTGGCAACCATTTGGGTGCCGACCAGCACATCGACATCGCCATCGTGCACTTGCGCCAGTTGACGCACCAGTTCGCCTTTGGCGCGGGTTGAATCGGCATCGATGCGCGCAATCCGCACAGGCGAGCCATCGGCGCGTGGCGTGTCTTGAAGCAATTCGGCCAAATGTTCTTCGATTTTTTCGGTGCCATGCCCCAATGCGCCAATGTCTTGGTTGCCGCAAGCGGGGCAAGCGCGTGGCACAGGCTGCGTCAAACTGCAATGGTGGCAGCGCAAACTGCGGTCAGATTTATGGAACACGCGGAACGCGCTGCAATGCGGGCATTCGCTTTTCCAGCCGCATGACGTGCAATGCAACACCGGCGCATAGCCACGGCGGTTGAGCAATACCAGCACTTGTTCACCTCGGCCCAAGCGTTCACGCATGGCCGCCAGCAACGGCGCAGACACCAAGGTACGACGCGGTTGTTTGCCCATGTCAACCCGACGCAGTTGCGGCAGGCTGCCTTGGCCGATGCGGCTGGGCATGGACAGGCGCACATAGCGCGGCGCGTCATTCGCATCGGTCGGTGAACGGCTGTGGTGCCAACTCTCCAGCGACGGCGTGGCCGACCCCAACAAAACCTGCGCTGATTGCAACCGTCCGCGGTACACCGCCAAATCGCGCGCAGAGTAACGTGCACCTTCTTGTTGTTTGTAGCTCGGGTCATGTTCTTCATCCACCACGATCAGTTTCAGGTGCGGCACCGAGGCCAGCACGGCCAAGCGCGTCCCCAGCACCAATCGCGCTTGTCCGGTGTGGGCAGACAACCAACTGTTGAGCCGTTGCGCGGGTGTCATGCCACTGTGCATCGAAACGATGGCGTGTTCGCCGAGCGCGGCAAACCGTTTGCGGACACGTTCTTCCAGTTGCGGGGTGAGGTTGATTTCAGGCACCAACATCATCACTTGCGCTTGTGGGTCTTGCGCCATCACCTCGGCGGCACGGCGCAAATACACCTCGGTTTTGCCGCTGCCCGTGTTGCCGTGCAACAAGAAGGTGCCTGTCCCACGCGAGAGTTGTTGCAACACCTGTGCTTGTTCGGCTGTCAACGCAGGCGCTGCCAGCGCGACGGTGCGTGGCGCGTCAACCGTGTTGCTGGCCTTGTCGCGTTTGGCCAATTTGCGTTGCAGTTGTTGCCGGCTCACATCGCGCAACGACGGCGGCAAACTGCCCAGGGCAAATTCGCCCGCTGAGCGCTGGTAATAAGAAGCGGCAAATGCCATCAGCTCGAGCCAATGTGCATCGAGTGGCGCGATCTCGCTCAAAGCCTCGCACACGGGCTTGATCTGCATGGCGCCAGCAACTGGCGCGGCTTCTCCCGGCCAGACCAAGCCCAAGGTTTCTCGCGAACCCAATGGCACCCGAACCAAGGTCCCGGGCGGTAACTGCACTTCACTTTGGTAGGTGAGCGGGCCGCTCAGGCGGCTGTGTGCTGGCGTGGCAACCAGCACTTGCAAAAATGTGGCCATGTCAATACCCCAGTTGCGCGAGGATATTCAGAGAAAACTTCATATACCGGCCTAAGTGGTTGATTGACAAAGGATTTGAAAACGATCCAGAATTTCTGTGGATAACTTTGTTGACAGCTTGTCTGAGGGGTTCAGAAAGCCCGATAAATCAAGGCTTTGAACACAATGCCCGAAAATTTGGCAACCGCGTGATCTGTTCAAAATCAACGGCTTACAAAAAAACCAAGCCGCTGAATAATTTTTTGGGGGTGTAAGCCCTTGGTATAGGAAGGAATTAAATTTTGTGCATAAGTTCACTTTTGAGCAGCAAAAGTTGACTTGACAAGGTCAATGTTTGGCTTGGCGCATGGCCTTGGAATGGCTGTGAACCGCTTCAACCAGTGCGCTGACATGCTCAGGCGGGGTGAATTGGCTGATGCCGTGACCCAGATTGAAGACATGGGTGGGGCCACTGGTGTGGGTATCGGTGTGCGGCGGGCCAAAAGCATCCAGCACTCGGCGCACTTCGGTGGCAATCGCATCAGGCGGGGCGAACAGAATGTTGGGATCGATGTTGCCTTGCAGCGCTTTGCCGGGACCACCTGCCTTGCCGCCCACCAGCTGACGCGCTGTGCCCAGGTTCATCGTCCAGTCCAGGCCCAGCACCTCGCAATCCAAGTCTTTCATCTCGGGCAACCATAAACCACCGCCTTTGGTGAACACAATGCGTGGGATGGTTTGTCCGTCATGACTGCGTTTGAGTTGGGCCAGCACGCGCTTGGTGTATGCCAAGCTGAAACTTTGGAATGCGCCATCGGCCAGCACACCGCCCCAGCTGTCAAACACCATCACGGCTTGTGCGCCGGCGTCGATTTGCGTGTTCAGGTAAAGCGCCACCGCGTCAGCGTTGATGGCCAGTATGCGGTGCATCAGGTCCGGGCGGCTGTACATGAGCGATTTGACCAGCCGGTAATCATCCGACCCGCCACCCTCGACCATGTAGCAAGCCAATGTCCAAGGACTGCCTGAAAAGCCAATCAGCGGCACACGGCCGTTCAACGCTTTGCGAATCGAGGTGACCGCGTCAAACACATATTGCAGTTTGTGCATGTCGGGGACGGCCAATGCTGCCACCGCAGCTTCATCGCGCACCACTTTTTCGAATTTGGGGCCTTCACCTTGGGCAAAACTCAAACCCAAACCCATGGCATCGGGCACGGTCAGGATGTCAGAAAACAAAATGGCTGCGTCCAAGGGATAGCGGTCCAGCGGTTGCAGGGTCACCTCGGTGGCGTAATCCACATTGGTAGCCAACCCCATGAAACTGCCCGCTTTGGCGCGCGTGGCGCAGTATTCCGGCAAGTACCGACCGGCTTGTCGCATCAGCCAGACGGGGGTGTGATCGGTGGCCTGACGCAAGCAGGCTTTGAGGAAGCTGTCGTTGAGAAGTGGGGTAGTCATTCAGATATTGTGACAGGGTAAATTGACACTCTGCTCGGGTCTTGTCCTTACTCGCCATTGAATTCACAGGTAATTGGGGTCAGGAAATTGGTATCTGACCCCAATTAACTAATTCAAGCCAGCAAGCGCCTTCAAAACCAAGTCTGGCGACAACAATTCGGACAGCACCTGGGGCGGTTTCCCCGGCGCTTGCAGCACATACACCGGCACACCGCTGCGCCCCAAAGCGTTCAGCGCCTGGCTGATGACCGGGTCTTGCCGTGTCCAGTCCGCTTGCAGCAGCAACACATCTCGGTCGGCAAAGGCTTTCAATACGCGTGGATCCCTCAGCGTGGTTTGCTTGTTCACTTGACATGTGACGCACCAGGCGGCGGTGAAATCGATGAAGACCGCTTGCTGTTTTTGCATCGCTTGCTCGACCCGTTGTGGCGACCAAGCTTGCCAGAGGTCGTCTTTGGACGCGGACGCACCGGGCGTTGGCGTGGCTTGCCAAACCGGTTGCGACAGCCACACCAGACCACACAGGCAGGCAATGAAGAATGCACGCACCCATTGACCCGCAGGTTTGGCCAAACCGAGCGACCAGACCCATCCACCCACCAAAATCAACCCAGCCAGTAACAGCGCGACCGCCTCCGCGCTGGTTTGTTGGGAGAACACCCAAAGCAACCAGACCACGGTCAACAGCATGGGGAAAGCCAAGGTTTGACGCAGCACTTGCATCCATGCGCCAGGTTTGGGCAGCCATGCGGCAGTGGCGGGTAACCATGCACTCAGGGTGAACGGCAGCGCCAAGCCCAAACCCAAGCTCAGGAAAATCAACAAGCCTTGCCAGGCAGGCAAGGTGAAAGCCACCCCCACCGATGCGCCCATGAAAGGCGCGGTGCAGGGCGCGGCCACGATCACTGCCAACACACCAGACAAAAACGCATCCACCACCGGGTGTTTGGCCATGTGGGCGGCCAAGCCACCGGCCCAATTCCCTTGCCATTCCAGCAAGCCCCACAAATTCAACGCAATCAGGGTGAACAACAACGCCAAGCTGGCCACCAACCAAGGCGATTGCAACTGAAAGCCCCAACCCAATTGCGCACCGGCCGCCCGTAAACCCATGACCAGCAAGGCCAGCGCCAACATGCTGACCAACACGCCCAGCGCATAAGCCGTGCCGATGCCTTTGCGCTGCAACGGGGTCAATGAGGATTTGGTCAGCGACAACACTTTGATGGCCAGTACCGGCAACACACATGGCATCAGGTTGAGCAACAAACCGCCAAGGAAAGCACCGAGCAATGCGCTCAACAGTCCCAGCCATGCGGCGGAAGCGGTGCTGTTGACCACGGCGGGCGAGGAAGTCGGTGGTGTCGACGCGCCAGCCGGCGGCCAGTCACCTTGGATGTTCAATGTCACGCGCCAAGAACGCGCCGGTGTCACAGCGTCATCGACCAGCAGAATGCCCAATTCGCGCGGCTCGGTGCTGCGCATGTTGTGTAAAAGGGCGGGCATGCGCCAGACACCGTTTTGCCAATCGCCGCCGCCGTTGAGCCCCAACCCACTGGCCAAAACGTCTGGGTTTTCGGCAAACGCTTTCAATGGTTTGCCATGCGTGTCAGCGGGCAACCCTTGGATTTGCAACTGCAGTTGTTGTCGGTCAAACGACGCGTCTTGACGAGCTGGGGTCAAGCCAACCGGTTGAGCAGCCAACAACGTGTCAAAAGCATTGGCATGTTCTGCCCAACTGGAAGCGACGGGCAGTTTCAACACAAACTGACCCGATTGCGGAATGCATTCTTGTTTGCATACCAACCAGTCGGCTTGCAAACGCACTTCCACCTCGGTTGGTGCAAATCTGCCGCTCACCGTCACGGGCACCGCCAGCAAGACACGCCCCTCAAACCCGTGGTTCACCATGTTGCCGACTGGAATCATTTGGGGTGTGGGCCACAAGGTTTCGCCAGCAGTCATGCCCTTGGGGAGCTGCCATTGCATTTGCGTGGGCAAACCGCTGTCACCTGGATTGCGCCAATAGGTGTGCCACCCTGTTTGGTGTTGCAACTGCAAGCCCAGCCACAGTGGTTGACCCGGCTTCACGCCTTGCGGCGCATAGGCTTGTAATTCAGCGCGAATTTGCGGGGTTTGCACCACCGCACTGGGGACCGTTTGTGCCAGCGCGATGGCATGACCCAAAGACAGCCAAATTGCGCAGCCGTGCTTCTTGAAAAACGACGTGAATGAGAACATGCAGGCCATGTTACCCAAGCGCTTAAGATGGCGTGCATGAAGGTTTTACCGCGTCACTGGGCTGATTGCATCAGCACCGATTTCTCCGAACTGGACCCCCGGCACACGGTGGCAGTGTTGCCGTTGGGGGCGACTGAACAGCACGGCCCGCACTTGCCGTTGTCCGTGGACACCGATTTGGTCAATGCCATGTTGGCAGCGGCGTTGCCCCATTTGCAGCCGAGCGACCCGGTGCTGTTGCTGCCCACGCAAACGGTGGGTTTGAGCAGCGAACACATGGCTTATGACGGTACGCTCAGTTTTGCCCCGGCCCATGTGATGTCACAGTGGTGCGATTTGGCTGAAGGGGTCGCTCGCACCGGCATCAAAAAATTGTTGCTGTTCAATGCACATGGCGGCAACGCCAGCATGATGGACGTGGTGGCGCGCGAGCTGCGTGGACACGCTGGGTTGACGGTGTTTTCTTGCCATTGGTACCAATTGCCATTGGGCGCAGCGTGGGAGGTGTTCGGGCCGCATGAACATCGGTTTGGTGTGCATGGCGGCGACATCGAAACATCGTTGATGCTGGCGATAGCCCCGCACAAAGTGCGCATGGAGGAGGCGCAACATTTCCCGTCTGCATCGCAGGACCGTGCCGCCCGGTTTGCCTTGCTGGGCGATGGCAAAAGTGCCAAGTTGGGCTGGCACATGCAGGACTACAACCCGCATGGCGCGGCGGGCAATGCAGCGGCGGCGACGGCAGACAAGGGACATGCGTTGCTCGCCTCGGTCGGTGAACAATTGGCGGCCTTGCTCAAAGAACTGATGCAATTTGAACCGCTGATTTGAAGCTTCAGGTGAATGTCACCCAGTCGCGGTAAGCCTCGGCATCCAAATGGTTGAGGGTGTTGAAACTCACGAGCGTGGTGCGTTTGGGGTTGTAAACACACTCGCTCACCGCCGTGTTGCGAATGCGCATGTTCATTTCGATCATGCTTTCAGGCGGTGTGCCGAGCAAGCTGCCCACCGCTGTGGAAATCGGGCCGCCGCTGGAAACCACCAACACATTGCCTGTGTGATGGCTGCGCACATGTGCCAGTGCATCGCTGATGCCTTGGACAAACTCAGTGAACGCAGGCATGCCTTTGGGCTGGGTCTGCCCGTGCATCCAAGCTTGCAAACCTTTGCGCAGCAACCCGAAATGGTGCTTGTACAGCTCGGGGGTGGTTGGTTTTGCCAACGGCGCCGGGTGAATGCAGTGAATCACCGCTTCGCTGTCGTACTCGTTCAAGCCGGGCCATGCCAAGGGCTGTGACTGCGTGTCTTGCAAGCCTTGTTGAATGCCTGCCCAAGTCTGTTGATGACGCTTCAGGCTGCCGGTGATGACCGCTTCAAACCTCATGCCGCGTTCGCGCCAGTACTCACCTAAGCGCACGCTTTGTTGGTGACCTAAGGCAGACAACTGGTCGTAATCATCGGCGCCAAACGAGGCCTGGCCGTGGCGCACCAAGTAAAGATTTCCCATGGGTCCATTGTGGCGAATAAATCCGAGGGCTCAAACCGCCCTTTGGCCAAGCGACTCCCATCGCTCCAACGCAGCCAGCAATTCGTCATCGATTTGCAAGATGCGTGCGGCTTTGGCGCTGGCGCCACTGGGGTCGCTGACATACAAACTGCCGTCCGCCAGCAGTTGGTTCAAGTCGGACTGTTCTGTTTCAAGTTGCTCGATCAAGCCGGGCAGTGCATCGTATTCACGCTGTTCTTTGAAGCTGAGTTTTTTGGCCGCGGAGGGTTTGGGCGCGGCTTCGGGGAAGCGCGGTTTTTCAGGCGCGGTCGTCGCGGGTGATGCGCTTTTGGCCTCTTCAGCCCAGGCTTTGGCGCGGTTCGATTGCAACAACCAATCCTGCACGCCGCCTTCGTATTCCCGCCAAGTGGCGTTGCCTTCATAGGCGATGGTGCTGGTCACCACGTTGTCCAAAAATGAGCGATCGTGGCTGACCAAAAACACCGTGCCATCGTAGTTTTGCAGCAATTCTTCGAGCAATTCCAGTGTGTCAATGTCTAAATCGTTGGTGGGTTCATCCAACACCAACACGTTGGCCGGGCGTGCAAACAACCGCGCAAGCAACAAGCGGTTGCGCTCGCCGCCTGACAAACTGCGCACAGGTGAATTGGCGCGGGCAGGCGAGAACAAAAAATCGCCAAGGTAGCTCTTCACATGCTGGCGCTGGCTGCCGATTTCGATCCATTCGCTGCCGGGGCTGATGAAGTCCTCCAAGGTGGCGTTGAGGTCGAGCGCGTTGCGCATTTGGTCAAAATAAGCCACTTGCAAATTCGCCCCTTGGCGAACCTTGCCTGCGGTGGCTTGCAGTTCACCCAAGATCAATTTCAGCAACGTGGTCTTGCCTGCGCCGTTGGGGCCGATCAAACCCACTTTGTCGCCCCGAAGCAGCGTTGCGCTGAAGCCTTTGACCACAGTTTTGTGGTCATAAGCGAATGACACATCGGTCAGCTCCGCCACGATTTTTCCGCTCGGCAAACCCGCATCCACGCTGGCTTTGACCTGGCCCATGGTGTTGCGTCTGGCTTGTCTGGCAGAGCGCAATTTTTCCAACCTGGCAATGCGCGCCACAGAGCGTGTTCGGCGCGCTTCAACGCCACGGCGCACCCACACCTCCTCTTGTGCCAACAGTTTGTCAGCTTTGGCTTGGGTCACAGCTTCAGCGGCGAGTTCGGCTTCTTTGGTGAGCAGGTATTGCGCAAAATTGCCTTGGTAAGAATACAAATGGCCGCGATCGAGTTCGACGATGCGGGTGGATACACGATCTAAGAAGGTGCGGTCGTGTGTGATGACCACCATGCTGCCTTTGAACTCCACCAACAAATCTTCAAGCCACTGAATGCTGTCGAGGTCCAAATGGTTGGTCGGTTCATCCAACAACAACACGTCTGGCAGGGTCACCAAAGCTTGTCCTAATGCGACCCGCTTTCTCAACCCCCCTGACAAGCTGGATATGAGCGCCTGTCCATCGAGGTGAAGCCGGTGCATGGTCTCCGTCACGCGTTGCTCCCAGTTCCAGCCATCTTGCAATTCAATGGTGTTTTGCAGGGAGTCAAGGTCGCCATCGCCACTGACGTATTGCGCTATCGTTTCTTTCAGATCGGCCAGCCCCTCGCTCACCGCCTCGAAAACCGTCATCGTGGCTTGCAACAGGGGCTCTTGAGCGACGTAGGCTATCTTCAAATTTTGTTGAAACTGAACCACGCCGTCATCGAGTTGCTCTTTGCCGGCCAAGACCTTTAACAACGAGGATTTGCCAGTGCCATTGCGGCCAATCAAGCCAATTCGCTCGGTGGATTCGATGGAGAGGGAGGTG
>JACCDP010324188.1_pt1 | contig 12794 bp, 8 predicted proteins | sample 7445841 | NCBI WGS metagenome assembly JACCDP01 (sample SAMN15323441, study PRJNA562643) | freshwater metagenome | isolation source: river surface water | place: USA:Blue River Watershed | collected 2017-08-17
CGAGGGCGAGGGTGACGCTGCCGGAAGCCATCAGCAGGGCGCGGTGGATGCCCCAGCTGCTTTCGAGCATGTCCGCCATGCGGTCGAGCGCGTAGCCGCGGACGATCGCGCCGAAGTCGACGGAGGCGCCGAACTTGGCGCAGGTGAGTTCGCAGCCCTCGAGCTTGAATTCCCCTTCGCGGTAGGCGTTCCAGACCTGCTGCCAGGTCGCGTCATCCTGGTTGAAGGTGGCGTCACCACGCTCGCGCCAATAACGGAACAGGGCGCCGGCGGTGGCGTCGAAAGCCCGACCAGTATCGGCTCTGACGTCCTTGGAGAAATTCCAGAGGGCTTGCACGTGTTCGGAGGCGGCGATCATCGCCCCTTCGGGCATCTGATTGATCGAGGTGACCGGGCCGCTGTCGTGACGGAGGTCGGTCTGGAAATCGAGGTCGTCGAGGAACTGGAAAAGACCTTCGGCCGCATTACGCGCATAGACGCCGTCTTCCGCGGCGATGCGGACCCAGAAACGGGAGCCGAAGGCCTCGTGCGAGAAGTTGTGGATGATAGGGGTGTCTTCCATGGCTTACTTCTGGGTAACAAAACTGCTTTCGTGGGCTTTGGCAATCAGCACCCAATAGCGATCGGCGCCATCGGGGCGAAGCGTCAGCTCGCGTACGGCGTAGCCGGGCACGACCGGCTGGCTGGCATCAAGCGACGGGATAAGGCGCAGGGGCGCCTTGGCCGCCTGAGGGAATTCGCCGAAACCGACGGGGTACTTACGCAGGTAGTAAGGCAGCGGCCAATAATGCCCTCCTTCCACGGCGACGTAGAACTTGGGCCCGTAAGCCTTGGCCATCTGGTCGACGCTCGGAAGGAACCGACTCAGGTCGGACGTAGGCGAGTGGAAAGACAACGGCCGCCGCGCGAACAGGGCGATCGCCGCGAGCCCGAGCGCCAGGACGGACATGCGCCCGGCGCCGCCGACGAGGAGATGCGGCAACGCGAGCGTCAGGGGCAGGGAGAAGACCAGCAGCAGGAGCCACGGAGTCTTGTAGGGCAGCGCGAGATGGAACAGGAAGACGAGGAGCGCGACCAAGCACGGCAGATCGGCCTCATGACGGCTCCGCCAACGGACGAGCGAGAGGCCGGAGCGGGCCAAAGTAAAGACCGCCAGCCAGGCGGCGGCCCAACCCCAAGGAGCCAGGCTTTCGGCGTAGAGGGTGTCTTCGGAATGCCCGCTCGCGACGCCCAAGGAGCGGGCTAACTGTAGCCACCAGGTCTTCAGGCCATCGAGATCCGTGAAACCCACGGACTGGAACAACGCCCAAGAGGCGACCAGGCCGAAGCCGAAACGCAGCCAGCGACGATCGGGAACGAACCGACGTAGCAGCACCAAGGCCAGGAGGAAGAAGACCAGGTAAGCCGCCGCGGTGACCTTGCAGGCGAGGGCGAAACCGAAAGCCGCTCCCGAAAGCAACCACCAGCGGGAAGTCGGCGGCGACCCTTCGGCGCGCATCCATAAGGCGACACCCCAGACGAAACCGCACACGAGGAGCATCTCCTGGACGAAGTAATAGCCGAACGGCGTGCACCCGCCCATAAGCACGATGAAGGCCGCCGCAACATACCGCGGCCCCTTGTCGACGCCCGGCAGGATCAAGGCCGCCGCCGCCATGAGCCCGACAAAGATCGAGACGATGCTGCGCAGATAGTGTTCGTTCATGTCCATCGGGGCGGTCCCGGTCACCTTGGCCGAGATGAGCATGGCGGTCGCCAGCGTCGGGCCATGGAACTTGTCCTGATGCTTGCTGTAAGGCGTGCCCTCGGAGAGCTCCTTGGCCAAGGACCACTGCACGGCCTCATCCGCGTGCAATAGTCCGGGCGGGACGAAGGTGATCGCCGACCAGAACAGGGCGACGGTGACGACGAGGGCCAGGCCTAACCGGGAGACCGCGCCCGACTGGTTCGCCGCGTCCGACATCACACCCCGAAATACTTCTGCAACGCCGTCTTGATATCGAGCGGCACGAGGGCGGCCGACATGGGGCCCTGCGCTTCCCGCCAGGCGTAGACGGTCGTGAGGGCGCCCTTGGCGACGGCGCGTTCGCCGACGGCGGCGGTGAAGCCCCAGACGAGCTTCTTGTCGCCGATCTCGACCGGCGTCAGCGCGACGGTCACGACGTCCTCCCGGTAGATCGGCGAAAGGAAGTCGCACTCCACGCGCACGCGGGGAAAACCGGTGAGCTTCGCGCCTTCGGTGCGGAGGAACGGCAGCTTGAGATGACGGAAGAGGGCCTCTTCGGTCGCCTCGACCCAGAAGAAGACCGTCGAGAAATGCACGATGCCCGCGGCGTCGGTATCGGAGAAATTGGCGCGGTAATCCGCCGTGAAAGGGGCCATGCCTCCATCCAAGCCGTCCGGCCCGCCGGCGCAACCGTCAAGGCGGTTTCCGACCGCCTTTACGGAGCCAGGACACCGAGGTCCAGGCCCCGCCGGAGGCCGCCACGCAGGCCCGCAGGAAGGCCTGCGGCTCCTGCTGGACGCTGAACAGATAAAGCCGAGGACCACGGCCTTGCGGCGCCCGGGCAAAGGCGTCCAGCCACTCGCGCTGCCAACGCGTCTGCCCCTTCTGCGCGCCGCCGAACTTATGATACGAGCTATCGGACCAGACCATCTTGGGTTCGCCCTTCTTCGTCTCGAAGAGGCGGACGCCGTCCTGGAAATCCGAGAACACCACCAAGGCGTCGTAGGGCTCGGCTAATAGCCTGTCGAGCCAAGCGCCCAGCGAGCCCTTCTCGCAGGCCATCCGGACCTTCGCCTGCACCATTCGCCCGGCAGGAGTCAGGGTCTCGACGACGGTCTGAGTCGGCCCTTCGCGGAGGCGGGGCGCCTGACCATGGAAGCTGCGGCCGTAGACGACCTTGTCGCCCAGTCCGACGACGCGGGCGCCGTCGAAGCGGAAGACATCCGCATCCGGGAACTGCTTGCGGATCTCGGCCTCGACGCGCGGCAGATAGGAACGCATCGACCCAGAGCAATCGAGGTAGACCGCCACGCGCTGCGCGCGGATGAACGCGCCCATCACCGGCCGGCCGGTGAACCCAACCCGATCGCCCAGACCTGAGCCCGAGCCGTTACCCCCGAACAAACCTTGTCCGCGGCCGAAACCGCCCTTCCCTTTTCCCGCGGCCAGGCCCGCCTCAAGGGTTGGCATCTTCATCGGCGGCAACGTCAGCGTGGCGCTCGCAGACTTCGAGGTCAGGCGCTTAGCCGGCAGCGCGACCTTCGGCTTTCGCTGGACCGGGTGAACGGAAGCCGGTGTGCCGGACTTACCTCCGGCGACGGCGTGCGCGACGAACTCCTTCGCGGCGGGTGGCCGACTCGGCGTGCGCAGGACGACCCAGCAGGCCAGGACGATGAGCAGGCCATGGAATAGGAGCGAACCGCCCAAGCTCCGCCAAGAGGGAGGGCGGCGGCGGGCGGCCACGAGAGGGTCGGCCAAAGACATGGCCCGCAGGTTAGCGGGCCATCGTCGGACTCAAGACAAGGGCCGGTCGTTCATCACCGAGGCGTCGCCCCCGCGAAGCCCCCAGGGACGGACCTCAGTTGGCCGGACGTGGCGGACCATCGGGGCGAAGCCAATCGACGAGCGTGAATTTTCCGCCCGAGACCTCGGCGCACTTCTGGAGCACGCGCGTCGCAGGATGGCGCGTGGAGAAAAGGTAGAGCACCGGACCGTTACCCGCCTTGGCGGCCTCGAAGGAGCCCACCCAGGAATCTTCCCAGACCTTCTCGGCGACGGTGCGCATGTCGGCGATCTCCGCTTCCGGCAGCCCACGCTGGGCGGCGTCATCGACGTAGACGGTGCCTGCGCCGGCGCGGGCCTGCAGCACCTGGTCATTGAAATCGGAGAAGATCACCAGCGCATCGTAACGCTTTTCACGGCGCAGGATGTCGACCCAGGCGCCGACCGAACCGACTTCGAAATTCCCGGCATAGCGCGAGAGGATCTCGCGGCCCACCGGCGTCATCCGGCTCGTGTCGACCGAGACGCGCGGCCCCGAGGCCGACGGACGGTGAGGGAGACCGGCGAGACCCCCGCCGCGGACGGCGGAACCATCGACCCAGACCTTGATCGCCGGGACGCTGAAGACGTCGGCGTCCGGGAACTGCTTGCGCACCTCGGCTTCGACCGCCGGCAGGTAGGCAGCCATCGAATTAGAGCAATCAAGGTAGACCGCGATGCGCGGGGCGGACGTCGTCGCGGAGGGAAGCTCGCCGACCTTGGCCGCATGCGCGAAGGCCGCAAGCAAGGCGAAGAGGATGGTCGCGATCAATCGAGGAGGGTTCATCGGGGTATGACAATCCTGGGCGGAATACCGACGAAGACAGCAGCAAAACCTTCCGTAAGGCGAATTCCTCAGTCGGGCCCAACGTCCGGAACTCCGCCCAACAGACGCCCCTCGTCGACCCGAAGGCCGCGAGGGGCGGAGGCCGACGGAAGCTACGTCAGCGGGTCGGCGTACCGCCGCGGTTGCTGCCTGCGCCGGAACCGGCGGGCCGGAAACGCAGGACGCTGTTGGCGCCCGCCGCCGTGGCCGGCGCGGACATCTCGACGGTGAAGAAGCCCGGCGAGGTCTTGTTCGGAGCGACCGAAACCACCTTGGTACCGGCCGGGAAGCGGTTGTCCTGGATGAGCATGCCCGAGCGGAGATCGATCGAACCGGAGACGTCTTCGATCGTCTTGGAGTCCTTGGCGAGGGTGCCGACGGCCTGGATGAGCGGGATGAAGGCGTAGACGGCGCTGAGGGAGTCCTCGGTGAGCGGGGCGGAGATCGTCAGCTGCTTGTCGATGACCCGCTTCATGCGCTTCTTTTCCGGATCCTCGGGATCCAGCACGTTCTTGTAAGTAGGCAGGGCCGTGAGGGTGGCGCCATCAGGGACGCCGCGGCCGCTGACCGGCATGCCGACGTAGAGGTCGTCGTAGTTGTGCAGGTCGTCGAGGCTGTTCGAGCCTTTCTTGCCGTTGCCGAACTTCACCATGATCGCGCTGCCTTCGGAAGCCGAGACGCAGCGCTGGAAGATCGTGCCCGGCTTGTTGCCATAGGCGCGGGAAGTGCTGATGCAGTAGAGACGGGGGCCTTTGTTCTCGCGGGCGCCGGCGAAAGCCTTCTCCCACTCGTCCTCCCATTTGCGTTCCTCGGGGAAACGCTTGTCGCCGCCGTTGTTGCAGGTGATACGGCCGCTGGCGAGGGCCGTGAGCGGCTTGCTCAGCGTGAAGCTGACGTTCTCCTTGATCTCGGTCACCGTCGTGCCGGGCGGGATGCCGGAGCCGAGGGCGACCATGCCGACGATGAGGCCGGAGGTGTCCTTGCACTGCACGACGTTCTGGCCGGAACCGCCGCCGCTGGCGATGAGCGTCACGGAACGGGCAAAGCCGCCGCCTTGGTTGGTGCGGTCGGAGAAGACCACAGGCGGGTCGGGGCGCATGCCCTTGTCGGGCTTGTACGCCGGCACGTTGCCGATCGCCTTGGTGCGGATCTGGCGGACGCCGTCCTGGAAGTCGGAGAAGACGATCAGGGCGTCATAGGTACGGTCGTCCTTCAGGATATCGATCCAGCCGCCGACGGAGCCCGTCTTGAAGTTCGCGGCATACTTCTTGTAGATGGCCCGGCCCTGGCTGGTGAGCTTGTTGACGTTGGTCTCGGTCGGGACCAGTTCGCCCTTCGCATTCTTCTTGGAGCCGCCACCGGTCGGGCGGTTCAGGTAAGGAGCCCCCTTGAACTTGTCACCCCCGACGATCTCGTTGTCGTGAACGTCGATGAACACGCCGTTGCTGAGGTACACGTCGGCGTCCGGGAACTTGTCGCGGATCTCGGCCTCGACGCGCTCCAGGTAGGGCAGCATGGAAGCCGAGGCATCGAAGTAGACCGCCAGGCGCTGGGAGAAGATGTTCGCGCCCATGACCGGCTTAGCGACGAAGTTCTTGCCGCCGCCGGAGCCCATGCCACGGCCGGTGCCGATGCCGCCGCCGGAACCGCCGCCGAAGCCCTTGGAAGAACCGCCGGCCATCGCGCCGGAGATCATCGAAGAAGCCGAGGCGGAGTTCGGCATGTCAGGGAGGGCGATGGAGGCCGAGGCGCTCTTGGAAGTGATGCGGGTCGTGGTCTTGGCCAGCGACTTCACGTTCTTCGGCTTGATCTTGTGCTGGGTGTTCTTGACGCGTTCGCCGCCGGAACCGCCGCCCGCGCCGGTGGCGAACTGATTCGGATCCTTCTTGGCGTTATCCGTGACGGTCGAGACCACGAAGGCGGCCGCGATGAAGACGAGCAAGGCGTGGAAGGCGATCGACACCGAGAGACCGCTGGCGCCGATGCGCTGCCAGAAAGACTTCTTGGCGCGCTTGGTGCCCAGGACACTGTCGGTCTCGATCTCCTTGGCGGGAACCGGGGGGACATCGCCGGGGGGAGGCGTAGGGGTTTCTTCGCTCATCGTGAAAGGGGGGTGGATAATCTTCCCCCCTGCTCCGCCTGCTTCAACCCTTTTTGGGAAGGCTCAGGGCCAATAACTGGCACAAGAAATGGCTTGCGGACAGGCCGGCCTCCCATTCTTCTCCGCCTTCCACTGATTGCAGGGTGGAGCAGCCCGGTTAGCTCGTCAGGCTCATAACCTGAAGGTCGTAGGTTCAAATCCTACCCCTGCACCCAATTTCAAAGCCCTAAGGGGCAGTCACTTACGGAAGTGACTAAAAAGATGCGGATTCCACTTGAACCGTTCCGAATTAAATGCACGGTATCAGGTATTAAATTTGTCCTACGGGACAATGGGGTAAGTAAGATAAAGCAGTAAAAAACAGGCGGCTTGCATAGGGGTATGCAAGCCGCCTCCTTTTTGGGAGGTCGCTCCCTGCCCTGGACACGAAAAAGCCCGGCGCCTTGCGGACCGGGCTTCGTCGCGCAACGGAGACGGCTCAGCCGCCGCCGGTCATCTTCGTGATGAGCGCGATGAGCGGCAGGAACATCGCGAGCACGATCGTGCCGACCACGACGGCGAGGAAGACGATCAGGATCGGCTCGATGATCGAGGTGAGCGCCGTCACGGCGTTGTCGACCTCTTCGTCGTAGATGTCCGCGACGCGGTTGAGCATCTCGGGCAGCTGCCCGGTCTCTTCGCCGACCTGGATCATGGAAGTCACCATCTGCGGGAAGACGCCGGACTGCTCGAGCGGGAGCGAGAGCGGTTCGCCGTCGCGCACGCGGTCATGCACGCGCTCGAGCGACTGCGCGATCACCACGTTGTCGAGCGTGTCGCGGGTGATGGTGATGGACTGGAGGATCGGGACGCCGGAAGCCATCAGCGTGCCGAAGGTGCGGGCGAAGCGCGAGACCGAGACGATCTGGACGAACGTGCCGACCTTCGGGAGGCGGAAGATCATCTTGTCGAAGACCGCCTTGCCCTTGTCGGAGGCGAGCCAGCTCTTCAGGCCGAAGTAGAGGCCGAAGACGGCGATCGGGGTGGCCCACCAGAACTCGGTGAGGAACTTGGAGATCCCCACGACGAACTGCGTGAGCGGCGGCATCGTCGTCTTCTGGCTGTCGAGCAGCTTCTGGAACGACGGGACGACCTTCACCATCAGGATGTAGACGATGATGACGGCCACGGACATGACGACGCCCGGGTACACCATCGCGGACTTGACCTTCTTCTGGATGCGTTCGGCCTTTTCGCGGAACTTCGCGAGACGGTCGAGGACCTTGTCGAGCACGCCGCCCGCCTCGCCGGCGCGCACCATGTTGACGAAGAGCTTGTCGAAGACCTTGGGGTGGGACTGCAGGGCCTCCGAGAGGTTGTTGCCTTGGGAGACGCTCTCGGCGATGTTGCCGAGGACGGCCTTGAAGGCGGGGTTGCGCTCCTGCTTGGTGATCAGCTCGAGCGCGCGCAGGAGCGGCAGTCCGGCGATGATGAGCGTCGCCAGCTGGCGGGTCATCACCGTCACGTCGTTCTGCGTCACCTTCGAACCGAAGGTGAAACCGGGCTTCGCCGGGGCGGCGGCGGCCGCGGGCTTGGCGCCGCCCGCGTCGGCCGCGAGCGTGGTGACCATCAGGCCTTTCGCCATCAGCTTCTGGCGGGCCTGCGCGTCGTCGGCGGCTTCGATGCGGCCGGTGGCCTGGGCCCCGTTGCGGTCGATGGCGGTGTACTTGTAGTCGGGCATGGGAGGTGCGGGTGGGTGTTAAGGTCAGGTGTACTTGAGGACTTCCTCGATCGAGGTGTGGCCGTCGAAGATGCAACGCAGGCCGTCCTCGCGGAGCGGGCGCATGCCCGATTCGATGGCCTTCTGCTTGAGCACCAGGGTCGGCGCCTTCTGCGTGATGAGGGAGCGGAGGTGGTCGTTGATCGTCATCAGCTCGAACAGGCCTTGGCGGCCCTTGTAGCCGGAGCGGCTGCAGTCGGGACAGCCCTTGCCGTAGTAGAACTTCTTGTTCGCGATCTCGAGGGCGTCGACGTCGAGCATGTTGACGACGTCCTTGTCGGGCTCGTAGGGCGTGCGGCAGGTCTTGCAGATGCGGCGCAGCAGGCGCTGGGCGAGCACGCCTTCCAGCGAGGCGGAGATGAGGAAGGGCTCCAGGCCCATGTCGATCAGGCGGGTGACGGCCCCGGGGGCGTCGTTGGTGTGGAGCGTGGAAAGCACGACGTGGCCGGTCAGCGAGGCCTGCACGGCGATCTGCGCGGTCTCGAGATCTCGGATCTCACCGACCATGATGGTGTCCGGGTCCTGGCGGAGGAACGAGCGCAGGGCCGCGGCGAAAGTGAGGCCGACCTGGTGGTTGATCGGCACCTGCATGATGCCTTCGACCTCGTACTCGACGGGGTCTTCGGCGGTGAGGATCTTGACGTCCTCGGTGTTGACCTCGCGGAGCGCGGAATAAAGCGTGGTCGTCTTGCCGGAGCCGGTGGGTCCCGTGACGATGAAGATGCCGTTCGGCCGGCCGACCATCGCGCGGATGCCTTCCTTGATGTCGTCCTGCATCGAGAGCGCCTCGAGGCTCAGGTTGACGACGGTCTTGTCGAGGATACGGAGCACGACGGACTCGCCGAACTGCGTCGGCAGGGTCGACACGCGCAGGTCGATCTGGCGGCCGCTGATGGTCGTCTTGATGCGTCCGTCCTGCGGCACGCGGCGCTCGGCGATGTTGAGGGAAGAGAGGACCTTGACGCGGGCGATGACGGCCGAGGCGAGGTTCTTCGGCGGCGGAGCCATCTCGTAGAGCGAACCGTCGATGCGCAGGCGGATGCGGAACTCATGCTCGAACGGCTCGAAGTGGATGTCCGAGGCCTTGGCCTTGACGCCTTCCTGGAGGACGAGGTCGACGAAGCGGATGATCGGGGCCTGGCTGGCCTGCTTGGTGACGTCCTCGTCGGTGACGGCCGCGGCGTCGACCTCGCCGAACTCGCCGAGGAGGTCCTCCATCGAGGAGGAGGTGGCTTCGCCGTAGACGCGCACCACGCCGGCCTCGACCTGCGCCGGGTCGGCGACGCCGAGCTCGATCTCGCGCTGGAGGATGAAGCTGAGCTCGTTGATGACGGACGAGTTGAAGGGGTCCTTGGCGAGCAAGGTCAGCTTGCCGGCCTCGTCGGCCACGGGGAGGACGACGTACTTGTGCGCCTGGGCGGGCTTGAGCAGCTTCGCGAGCGCTTCGCCCGGGTCGGCGGGCACGGCGGAGTAGTAGGGCGAACCGAGATGATCGGCGATGGCCTGCAGGATGGCGCCGCGCTCGGCGAACCCGGCGTCGACGAGGCTGTCGGCGAAGGACTTCCCGGTCGTGGCGGTCGATTCCCAGACCTCCTCGGCCTGGGCGGGCGTCACGAGGCCGGCCTCGAGGGCGATATCACGGATCACGTCACTATGGTCGTCGAACATGGGAAAAGGAGGGGGTTAGCGAGGGGCGGCGCCGCCGCGCATGCGCTCGCGCATGGCTTCGGGATTGAGGCAGTAGTTGAAGACCTCTTCTTCCGAGACGAGGCCCTGGGAGAAGAGGGCGAGGAGGTCGCTGTCCAGCGTACGCATGCCGCGCGCGCCGCCGGTCTCGATGTCGGTCAGCAGCTGGTAGGTCTTGCCCTCGCGGATCTTGGCGGCGATGCCGTCCGTCCGGAGCATGATCTCGAAGGCGGCCACGCGGCGGTCGTCGGTGGTGTGCAGGAGGCACTGCGAGATGACCGCGGTGAGCGAGGTCGAGAGCTGGGCGCGGATCTGGTCGCGGGCGGAGGCCGGGAAGGCGTCGATGATGCGGTCGATGGTCCGCGTGGCCCCGGAAGTATGCAAGGTGCCGAGCACGAGATGGCCCGTCTCGGCGGCGGTCACGGCCGCCTCGATGGTCTCGAGGTCGCGCATCTCGCCGATGAGGATGACGTCGGGGTCCTGCCGGAGCGCGGAACGGACGCCCTCGGCGAAGGAAGGCAGGTCCTCGCCCACTTCGCGCTGCGTGACGAGGCTCTGCTTGTGGGCGTGCGTATACTCGATGGGGTCCTCGATGGTGATGATGTGGCTCTGTTCGTTCTCGTTGATCCAGTTGATCATCGAGGCGAGCGTCGTGGACTTGCCCGAGCCGGTGGGACCCGTGACGAGGATCAGGCCGCGGGCGCGCTTGAGGAGGTCCTTGACGACGAGCGGCAGGCGCAGCTGCTCGAGGGTGTACATGGCCGAAGGCAGGAGGCGCAGCACCATGCCGTAGCCGCCGTGGCCGCGGAAGGCGTTGGCGCGCAGCCGCGTGCGGTCGCGGAAGGCGAAGGCGAAGTCGCACCCGCCGTCGGCGTCGAGGTCGGCCCGGCGGGCGGGCGGGACGATGCCGAGGACGAGGGCTTCGGTCTCGGCGGCGGTGAGGGCGGGGCCTTCGACGGCGACGAGCTCGCCGTTGACGCGGAGGCTGGGCGAACGGCCGACGCGGATGTGCAGGTCCGAGGCCCCGTTCTCGAGCATGGCCTCCAACAGCTGGTTCATCGCGTAGGCCATGGGTTCAGATCACGTCGTCGGCGACGGTGGCGCCGAGCACTTCCTCGATGGTGGTCATGCCGGAGGCGACCTTGCGCTGGCCGTCCTCGCGCATGGTGCGCATGCCGGCCTCGCGGGCCTTGCGGCGCAGTTCGACGAGGTTGGAGCCGCCGTAGATCATCTCCTGGATCTCCTCGGTGATGACGAAGAGTTCGAACACGCCGCGGCGGCCCTTGTAACCGCGCTCGCCGCACTTGGGGCAGCCGGCTCCCTTCATGGGGGTGGCGTTGGCGAGGTCCTGCTCGGACATGCCGATGGAATAAAGCTCCTTGGCGGTCGGCTTGTAAGGGGCGGCGCAGGCCTGGCAGTTGCGGCGCACGAGGCGCTGGGCGAGCGCGCCGCGGAGGGCCGCGGACACGAGGAACGGCTTGACGCCGATGTCCACGAGACGGGTGACGGCGGAGACCGAGTCGTTGGTGTGGAGCGTGGAGAACACCATGTGGCCGGTGAGGGCCGCGTTGATCGCGATCTCGGCGGTCTCAAGGTCGCGGATTTCCCCGATCATCACGATGTTGGGCGCCTGACGGAGCATCGCGCGGAGGGCGGCCGCGAACGTCATGCCTACGTCGCGCTTGACCTGCACCTGGTTGATGCCGGCCATCTGGTATTCGACGGGGTCCTCGACGGTGATGATCTTGCGATCGGGCTTGTTGATGTAGTTCAACGCCGAATAGAGGGTGGTGGACTTACCGGAACCGGTCGGCCCGGTCACCAGGAACACGCCGTCGGACCCGGAGATGAGGCCCTGGAACTTGGCCTGGTCGTCGGCGAAGAAGCCCAGCTCGGGGAGGCCCAGCTTGAGGCCCTCCTTGTCGAGGATTCGCATGACGATGGACTCGCCGTACACCGTGGGCAGCACGGAGACGCGCAAGTCGATGTCGCGCCCGCCGGTGCGGGCCTGGATGCGCCCGTCCTGCGGGATGCGCTTCTCGGCGAGGGAGACCTCGGCCATGAGCTTGAGACGGGAGATGATCGAAGGCTGCAGGCGCTTGGGCGGGCCTTTCATCTCCTGCAGCACGCCGTCGACGCGGAAGCGGACGCGGAAACGCTTCTCGAGGGGCTCAAGGTGGATGTCCGACGCCTTGCGCCGGATCGCGTCGACGATGAGCGAGTTGACGTAGCGGATGATGGGCGCGTCGTCCTCCTTGACGTCGCCGCCCTGCGGCAGCTCGACGGCCAGGCCGTCGTCGCCGCCCTTGCCGAGGATGTCGTTATACGAAGCGCCGCCGCCGATGGGACCGCCGCCATAGCAGCGGGAGATGGCCTCTTTCAAGGCGTCCGGCGGGGCCAGCCGCGGGTTCAACGCGAGCTTCAGGATACGGGAGACCGAGTCGAGCGTCTCGGTGTCGAGCGGATCGGAGATGGCGACGAGCAGTTCGGCGCCGTCCATCTGCAGCGGGAGAATGTTGCGGGATTCGGCCTGCTCGCGGCTGATGAGCTTGAGGACGTCGTCCGAAGGGGCGACCTGGGCGACGTCGACGAGCTCCATGTCGAACTCCTTGCTCAGTTCCGCGGTGATCCGGGACCAGGCGACCTTGCCCGACTCGACGAGCTTGGCGATGGCCAGGGTGTCGGCGTTCTGGCCGTCGGGCACCGGGGCGGTCGCCGCGCGGGCCTCGTTCACGTCGGCGGGGGACACCAGCCCCTTGTCCTGAATGAATTGGATGACGTAGTCGTCGGCGGTCGTCACAGTGGGGAAATCCGGAGCGGAAGAATGGGGATAGGGGGATTGCTCCTCAGAGAGGAGAACAACGGGGAAAATGAC
>JACCDP010853034.1_pt1 | contig 12792 bp, 10 predicted proteins | sample 7445841 | NCBI WGS metagenome assembly JACCDP01 (sample SAMN15323441, study PRJNA562643) | freshwater metagenome | isolation source: river surface water | place: USA:Blue River Watershed | collected 2017-08-17
GTACCGCCACTGCAAGTGGTTTATGTGCGGCTCTTTACACAATTAATGTAAAAGATTACTTAGGTTGTACGGCAAGCACTACCGTATCTCTTACGCAGCCACTTCTATTAACTTCAAGTGTTTCCAGTCAAACAAATGTAGACTGCAACGGAAACTGTAACGGTTCAGCTCAGTTGTCTGCCGCGGGAGGAACCCCTCCTTACGCATATACCTGGAGTAATTCTTTTACAGGAGCAGTGCAGTCAGGCTTGTGTGCCGGAACTTATTCTGTTACCATAAAAGATGCCAACGGGTGTACTTCTTATCAGACAGTAAATATTATCCAGCCAGGCTCATTGGCAATGTCGGTAAGTTCAGTGGATGCAACCTGTTATAATGCCTGTGATGGAAAGGCCACAGCAAACTTTACTGGCGGCACCCCACCCTACAATTTCTTATGGCAGCCCTCACTGGGGTCATCATTTGCAGCTACAGGGCTTTGTGCAGGAACTCATACAGTAACACTTACAGACAGTAAAGGTTGTGTAATAACGGGTAGTGCAACCATCCATCAACCAAATTCTTTAACGGCCACCACCAGTACTTCTCCGTCTAATTGTTTACAAAGCAATGGCTCGGCCTGTGTTCAGGTAACAGGAGGTACCTCTCCTTTTATTTACCTATGGAGTAATGGAGCAACCACTGCGTGTAATAACAATATCAATGGAAATGTTTATACCGTATCGGTAACGGATGCAAAAGGATGTGTGATACAGGCTGCTGCTAATGTAAATGATATATCCGGGGCTACAATAACATTAGGTACAGTAACTCAAATTACCTGCTATGGATTAAATAATGGAAGTGCTTCTATTAGCGTGGCTGGTGGAACACTGCCTTATTCTTCAACTACCTGGTTGCTTCCTAACCTCAATCCAAATTTAATACAAAATGGAACCTCTTTACATCCTGGCAATAACAGTGTAAAAGTAGTAGATGCTGCCGGATGTGTTACCACACTTACCGTTCCCATTACAGAGCCTCCTCAATTGGTAACCGCCATGAACAATGTAAAAAATGTAACCTGTAACCCCGCGAACGGATACAGTTGTAATGGCACGGCTACACTTTTAACAAGCGGAGGAACCCTTCCCTATAGCTACATATGGGCGGGGACTTCAAACCAAACAGCGCCTACAGCGGTAACATTATGTGCAGGCTCCTATACCTGCACAGTTACCGATGCTAAAGGCTGTACTTCTTCCAAACCGGTTACCATTACACAGCCACTGCCTTTGGTCATTGTTACCAATAACGTAACTAACGTTAATTGTTACGGTTACCATAATGGGCAAATTAATACCAGCCCTACCGGTGGCACTCCGCCATTTACCTATACCTGGTCTCCCAATGTGGGTACCTCACCAGTGGTTACCAACCTGGTACCACAGCTCTACAATTTAATACTCACCGATGCTAATGGTTGTGTTGCTTCAGGTGCGTATAACATTCAACAGCCCGATTCATTTAAAGTGAATACAACCAACCAGCCAAGCACTTGCTCTAATGCTAATGGATCTCTTGGGGTTTCTGTTACTGGTGGTACTCCGGCATATACCTATCACTGGAATGACCCCGGCGCGCAATCTACTGCAATAGCTACTAACCTTGCTGCTCCTGCGCCGTATACCTGTATAATTACAGACTCAAAAGGCTGCACAAAATCGGTGACCATAAACCTTGTAAATAAACCTGGGCCTACTATAGACAGTACTGTTGCCATTAATGTAACCTGCCACGGATTTAATAATGGTTCGGCTTCTGTTTTCCCGAAAAGCGGTACAGGCCCTTTCACATTTGCCTGGACGAACGCTACGGGAACACCTGTTGGTAGCGGTATAAACGTGAGTGGGCTGGTTGCAGGCACCTATAATGTTGCTGTTACAGATGCTAATAACTGCAAGGTAAATGGTTCTGTAAATGTAACGGAACCTCAGTTGTTAACTGTTGTAACCAGCTCTAATGCCAATGCTTGTAATGGACAAATATTAGGCATATATGCAGCGGCAGGTGGTGGTACACCTCCCTATACCTATACCTGGAGTGGTAATGGGCCGGTAATTACAGGAGGTGGGAACCACAATGTAACCTTTACCAATCCTTCGGCAACAACAGGAGCTGTGTATACTTACTCTGTTAGTGTAACCGATGCGAAGAATTGCCCGGCATTAAGTACTCAGTTCAATATTAATGTAAGCCCGAAAATATTACCCGTAGTTACTAATCCTACCTATGGCTGCTCTGCTCAATTCCTTGATCTTATCGCTTCAGCTTCAGGCGGAAAAGGAGCTCCCTACCAGTTTTTATGGAGTAATGGGCAAAGTGGCTCTGGAACAAAGGATACCATAACCGTTTTAGTTGGGACAAGCTTACCTTCTACTTACACTGTTACCATTAGTGATGGATGCTCTACCCCGGAAGATACAGTAATAAAAGTACTGATTCACCCTAAACCTGTGGCGGATATGTTAACTTTAGATAAAGTAGGTTGCTCCCCGCTTACAGTTTCTTTTGCCGGATCAGAGGGCGGTCCAACGTTTGCCGGTTCACATTTTTATTGGGAGTTTGGTGACGGAAGTAAGGACACTATCAAAACTCCCTCACACATGTACATTAATAATTCCTTGAAAAATGACACTTTTGATGTTCAGCTAATAGTGGTTTCCCCTCAGGGATGCCGCGACACTATATTGAATAAAGACTACATCGTTGTTTATCCCAAACCCAGGGCTATTTTCAGCACCACTCCGGATACCACCACCATATTGTATCAGGAAATAGCTATGATTAACGAAAGTAAAGGAGCAATTGCTTATTACTGGAACTTTGGTGATCCGGCTCAATCCACTAATTCCTCTATCGAAAAAAACCCAAAATTTTATTACGAAGCCGAAGGTGTTTATAGAATAACGCTAACGGCGGTTAGCTCTCAGGCATGTATAGATACGGTTTCTCATACTATTGCAGTTATATCTGATTACATAGTTTATGTACCAAATGCGTTCACCCCTAATACAGATGGTAAAAACGAAATGTTCCTCCCAGCTTCAATAGGAGTAGATATAAGCAGGTACACTATGTCTGTATATAACCGTTGGGGAGAGTTGATTTTTGAATCCAACAAATTAGATTTAGGCTGGGATGGGCGATTAAAAAATGGTGCTGATGCCCCGGAAGGTTATTATATTTGGAAAATAATTGTTGCGGATAAATTAGACAACCTTTATCTTGTTAGAGGAAATGTAACACTTATCCGCTAACCCAAAGCATAAGCCTTGAAAAAAAAGAAAGATCAGAGAAACTTAGGGAATAAATTATTCCTGTTGAGTTTCTGCGTATGGATAGTGGGTTTAAGTATCCAATCCTGTAAACCCGACCCCAAGGAAGATCCCGATGTGCCGGCAAATCCCAAATCGAAATTTTTAGGAACCTGGAAATGCTCAGAGAATAGCCTGAGAGATGGTGCAAGTCAACCATTCTATATAACCATATCAGATAGTGTTAATGACTACGTGCTTATTAGCAACTTTTACCAGGTGGGTTCTTCAAAAAAGGCTAAAGCCACGGTAAACGGAAGTAATATAAATTTAATTGCAGGGCAAAACCTTTCCGGTAAGGTTATTCTTAAAGGATCGGGCTTGCTGGAAAATTCGTCTACCATAAAAATGAACTATATCATTGATGACGGAAACCCGCATACCGATACCTGTACGGCCACGCTCACCAAATAAGACAGCTTGTGATTAACCACGTATTCCTTCTTTTTTACCGTTTAAAAAGAATTTTAAGCCACTTTCTGTATTTAACATTTTGAAACACAGGCTCAGGCTTATCTTTAAATCCTCATTCAAATGGAAATAACCAGGTAAAATGAGTAGGATACAGTTGAGTAGGGGTTAAAAAGGAATTAACTCATAACTGTTTAACATAAACTTAAGATAACATAAAAGGACTTTTTTGAATTGGACATGCCGGAGATGAAATGGAAAAAAGCGAAAAAAATGACAAAAAGGGCAAATGCGTATAAGGGTACTTTTCAATTCTTTCGTACAGATATAGTTAGTAAATTAATCGTAGCAGGCATTGGTTCTACGGCTATAATTATTACTTCGGCCGTATTGTATAATTCTTTGTTTTCTCCTAAACCAATGCCCAAAGAAGAAATAAGACAGGAAAATAGATTAAAGGTAATAACACACATAAAGCACGTGCCGCTTGTTATTTCGGATAAGAAACAGCAGGATTCAGTTTTTACAGAAAATACAGGTAATAACAACTACCATGCTGAGAAACAGGCACTGGAGGAAGTAAACAATATTCCGGAAGAGCACCTGCTCTTCACACCAACATTTCAGGCAGAAGAAGAGTTTACAGAAACTGATGAAACAACCAATGATTCCCTCACCTGTTTAAGTGAAAATGAAGAAAATAAAGAACCTGTGGTAATGCCCGAAGAAATGCCAGAATTTGTTGGAGGTAAACCACAACTGCAATTCTTTTTGAAACAGAACCTCATATACCCGCAAAAATCTTTCGAAAAAGGGGTGGAGGGTACAGTTTTTATTACCTTTGTTATTAATGAAGATGGCGGAGTGGATGATATTTCGGTGTTGAAAGGGCTTAATCTGGAATGTGATGAAGAGGCGCTGAGAGTAGTGAGCAGGATGCCCCACTGGAAGCCTGGAAAAAAGGAAGGTAAAATAGTTAAAGTAAAATTTAACCTGCCGATACGTTTTCAAATAAGCCAATAATTACAGAAATGTTGTAACTATTTCCAAATACTGCATTATACTAACAAATCCGTGTTTAAAAGTATCTTATGCCGAACAACTACAGGCTACAATAGCTCAGTACTTTAGTAAAAGCAAATTAACATAAAATATGTTGGGAACTCTCTTGCAGGCAAATCATCTGGCAACTACAGCTGCAGATACTTTGCAAACCATTAATACAGGCATTCAAACCGGTGATGCAGCCGCGGCACCTTCAGAAGTGAGCTTTTCTCTCTTAAGCATGATAGCTAAGGGCGGGGTAATGATGATTCCATTGGCCATCCTGCTGTTGACCTCAATATACGTGCTGGTGGAGAGGTTGCTGGCCTTAAATAAGGCAGCCAGAAGGAGTAATGAATTTATGCCCGGAATCAAAGACCTGGTGCTAAAAGGAAATGTGGATGCGGCAAGAGCCATGTGTAAAAACCTCGACACTCCCGAAGCCCGAATGATTGAAAAAGGTATTTCAAGAATTGGACAACCCATGGCGGAAATAAGAGAGTCTATGACCGAAGCAGCTTCTGTTGAACTTAATAGCCTCGAAAAAAACTTGAGCGTGTTAAATATTACCGGAAGAATAGCCCCCATGTTTGGCTTTGTTGGAACAATTATTGGTGTAATTAACATATTTTATAGAATCTCGATTGAGAATACGGTGGAAATTGGTGTAATTTCTGACGGCCTGTACCAGAAAATGATTTCTTCGGCAGGCGGACTGGTAGTAGGCGTATTAGCTTTTATTGCCTACCACTGGATGAATGCAAGAATTGATAAAATTGCGCACCGGATGGAAGAAAGTAAAATGAGGTTGCTTGATATCCTCAATGAACCATCAAAATAATAGCTTTAACCGGAATAATTAGTATGGGATTAAGAAAAAAACACCGTGAAGCAGAAGTGAGTACAGACTCACTCAATGATATCATGTTTTTTCTACTGCTCTTCTTCCTGATCTTGTCTACCATGGTGAGTCCAAACGCCATTCGGGTAAACCTTCCCAACTCTAAAAACCAACCGGCTCCTGAAAAGAAACAGCCCGTACACCTTTCTGTGACCAAGGACAGAAAATATTTTGTGGGCAATAAGGAAGTGTTTTTTGGTGATCTGGAAAAAACCCTTTCAACGGCAATTGCCGGAAAACCCGATGCGGTAATTGTATTACACATAGACAAGAACCTCATCTATCAGGATTTTATAGATGTCATGCAAATAGGTGATCGTTTAAAATGTAAAATGGTTTGTGCAACCAAACCTTCTAACTCTAAATGAGATGACAGCCACAATGAATATGGAACAAAAGGAAGAGCAGAAAAACCGTAATCGGGCATTACTGATCTCTTCTGGTGTAAGTACATTAATATTTTTGTTCCTATGGTTATACACCATCGTGGTTCCTAATCCGCCATTTGAATTTGCCGGCGTGGGCGGAATTGAAGTAAACTTTGGTACTTATGATGAGGGAACAGGTAATGTAGAAAATACCGGTATTGGTTCAGCTACCGAAGTAGTAGCCAAATCAAACCCCGAAACCTCAGCCGAAACCAACGCTTCCAAAGAAGACCTGTATACTTCAGAAACAGGAGAAGACATTAATGTAACTAAAACAGATACTAAACCAAAAGTGGAAAATAATGTTACGGTAATAACACCCGTTAAACAAACGCTTACACCGCCCAAAGAAAACAAACCTACCAACAACCTCTTAAATGCAGCGTATAGCGGTGCAGGTAAAAATGGAGGTGGAGATGGAAACTCGGGCCATGCCGGGAATGATGGCCGGCCTGATGGAAACCCGCTCACACACGGACTGGGAGGCACCGGCGGCGGATCTGATGCAGGCAATGGGCAGGGAACAAGGAAAATATTAGTGCCACCTCAGGTATTTAACGATGAAAAGGAAGAAGGGCTTGTGGTGGTTTTAGCTAAAGTAGACAAAAATGGCAACGTCATTGATGCAGACCCCAATGGCCCTGGTACCAATACCTCCAGCGCAGTATTAAAATCAAAAGCACGTCAATCGGTATTAACCGCTAAATTTGCCCCAAGCGATAAGGAAATACAAATTATTGCAATAAGCATAAAATTCAAATTTTAACCTAAGCACTAATACAGCCTCTTAGCCACACGGAATTTCTGCATGACCTATAAAAGTACCTTAGACTACCTGTATCAACGGCTCCCAATGTTTCATCGTGTTGGAGCTGCAGCATATAAAGCAAACCTCGATAACACTATTGAAATATGTAAATTGCTGAAAAACCCACAGCGCAAATTTAAAAGCATACACATTGCCGGAACCAACGGCAAAGGCTCCTCTTCTCACATGTTAGCCGCCTGCTTTCAAAAGGCCGGATACAAAACCGGATTGTATACTTCCCCTCACCTTAAAGATTTTAGAGAAAGAATACGTATTAACGGGAAAATGATCGGCTGCGCTACAGTTACTTCATTTGTGAAAAAATATAAAAATGAATTTGAAAAAATTCAACCCTCTTTTTTTGAATGGACAGTTGGACTCGCTTTCCATTATTTTGCAGAGGAAAAGGTGGACATTGCAATTATTGAAGTTGGGTTGGGTGGGCGATTAGATTCTACCAACATTATTCAGCCAATAGCTTCACTCATCACCAATATTGGGATGGATCATACTAACCTGCTTGGCAATACACTTAAAAAAATTGCAGCAGAAAAAGCGGGCATCATTAAAGCAGCCTGTCCAGTTGTAGTCAGCCAATTTCAGGGTGAGGTGGCGACGGTCTTTAAAAAAAAGGCTATAGAAGAAAAAACCAGTTTGTTATTTGCCAATAAAGAGTACGAGTTGGTTGCCCATACCTGGGATAAAGACTTTCTTCACTGTTTAGTGCAGCATAAGATTTCTAAAGATATAGAAGCCTATAAGTTGGATTTAACAGGATCTTATCAGCTCAAAAACTTATTAGGGGTTTTAAGTACCCTGGATATAGCCAGGAAAAAGGGATATAAAAAATTAACAAAGCCAGTGGTAAGAGCAGCTTTAGGGCAAGTAAAGAAATTGAACAAGTTGATGGGGCGATGGCAAATACTTTCCAAAAGCCCACTAATAGTGGCAGACACAGGCCATAATGTAGATGGCATAAAAGAAGTGGTGAAAAATATAGAAAGACAACACTACCGGAAACTGCACCTGGTTATTGGAATGGTAAACGATAAAGATATAAAGGAAGTGCTGGATTTGCTGCCAGCACAGGCGGCTTATTATTTCACCAAAGCCAACATTCCCAGAGCCATGAACGAAAAAGAATTACAGCAATTGGCAAAACAACAAGGACTAAGCGGAAAAGCTTTTCCCACAGTAAAAGAGGCAATAACCGCTGCCAAAAACAAGGCTACAGAGCAGGATTTGATATTTATTGGTGGAAGTACTTTTGTAGTAGCAGAGGCAGTTTAATTTTTTTTGGAGAATTGTTTCAAATTTTTTGCAAATATAAAATTAGCTCTTATATTTGCACTCCAAATTTCAAGGGAGCATAGCTCAGCTGGTTCAGAGCATCTGCCTTACAAGCAGAGGGTCACAGGTTCGAATCCTGTTGCTCCCACTAAAAAAGCCCCATTTTGGGGTTTTTTTGTTTATGAGACTTTTCGCTTAATCGAAATTAGTCCCCGCCTACCAGAGAAGAGTTCTCGTACGGTGGGTAGTGAACAATCCCGATCACCGAAGGTGCCTCGGAAAGTATAATGCCCAGCCCGAGGGGCGGAATTTGGATCCAGGGCTTGCCCTGAGTTTAATACCTGTGAGTGAAATAACCACAATAGGGCATTGAGTTTTGTTCTGATAGGAATAAATTTCTCAGCCAATTTGAAAGCACCAACCTTACCTGACAGAATTATTGCATTATTTTTGTCCTCAAAACATGAAAGATATAGCAAAATTTTTTTTTTTCGTCAGCAGAAATACTAATTTCGCAAAGTGAACTATTTTTACAGTATCAATAAACAACATACATAATCTTATAAAATACGCTATTCATGAAACTTCTTCTAAAAAAAATTGAAATATTTCAGTACATAGACAAGCAGTTCTACAGTAAAAAAGTCGAAAACCTTGATCAGCTTTATGCCAAGTTGGGCATTTCAGAAAGACAATTTTACCGCTACCTTAAGTTTATGGATGATATCGGAGCTCCGGTAGGTTTTAATTTCAAAACAGGTCGTTACGAATACCTGGGTGGAAAAAGAATGGTAGTAAGGGTAAACACAGATCCGGGAATTAGTATAAATCCCAACTTCTATAAGAAAATTTCGGACCGCACATTGAAGAAAATAAAGTTTTTCAATACCATTGACAAATATATTTACCAAAAGCAAGCGGGTTCTACCGAGCAATTTGAGAAAAAACTAAAATTTAAAGATTCGCGTAATTTTTACGCTATCATGAAGGATTTTAAAAACATGGGTTCGCCGTACTATTATGATTATGATAAGAAAATGTATTTATACCCTAAAGGAAAATGCTTTAACTTTTTAATAGAACTGGTTCCGATAAAAGCCGCAAAAAAGTAAAAAGGAAAAACCGCTGAACAGCGGTTTTTTTTGTTAAGTAGTACTCCTGAGTGGGACTGAGAAGATAGCAGCTAAACTCAAAAACGGACTTGAAAGCATATACACAGTACCTGGAAATCAAATCATGGTGAAAGGCACAATCAGGAGATTCAATACGAGACGCCTGCACCTATAACGCTCAACAGGAATTGATTTATTGCAGATTGCAGATATTTTACAACTCAGGTTACTATTGTTCCTGTGTAATGATTATAATATAAGATACTCAAATACGGGGATGCTAAGCCCGCCAAATGAAAGAAATTCAACAAGAATAACTAATTTTGCAAGCGCTTTAAGCAATTGAACATATTGGAAAATATTAAAAAGGAGCATAAATGCTCGACACAGGAGGTTAACTTAACATGAAGGTATTCAAATTTGGCGGAGCATCGGTAAAAGATGCCGCTGGGCTTAAAAATGTGGCAGAAATAGTAAAACGCTTTCCCAACGAAAAAATACTTGTTGTGGTATCGGCCATGGGAAAAATAACCAATAAACTGGAAGAACTGACCAAGGCATTTTTTTACGGAGGGCACCTGGCAGAGGAAGTATTGGAAGAAATAAAAAACTATCACTATAACATCTTGAATGAGTTGTTCGCTGATAAAACACACCCGGTGTTCACAGAAATTGAAAACAGCTTCGTGCAGCTGGGATGGGACATTGAGGGCGAACCAACTCATGAATTTAACCTCGAATATGATCAGATAGTGTGTATGGGAGAAATCCTGTCCTCACAAATACTATCTGCTTACCTGAACACCGTTGATGTTTTTAATACGTATGTAGATGCACGCGGAATAATACAAACAGACAACACCTACCGGGAAGGGAAAGTTGATTTTGAACTAACTGAAAAACGCACACAAACAGAATTGTTGCCACTGTTGGAACAAACAAATTTAATAGTAACTCAGGGTTTTATAGGAGGCACATCCGAAAACTTTACCACCACCTTAGGGAGAGAGGGCTCTGACTATACTGCCGCTATCTTGGCTTATTGTACCAATGCAGAAAGTGTAACCATCTGGAAAGATGTGCCCGGAGTCTTGAATGCTGACCCCAAGTGGTTTGAAAAAACTATTAAAATAGACGAATTAACCTATCAGGACGCCATTGAATTAACCTATTATGGAGCTACCGTTATTCACCCGAAAACCATAAAACCCTTGCAAAACAAGGATATTCCGCTCTATGTAAAATCCTTTATTCACCCCGAAAACGAAGGAACCGTTGTAAGAAATACCAATAAACGATTGCCTATCCCATCTTTTATCTTTAAGGTAAATCAATTACTCATTTCTTTACAACCAAAGGATTTTTCTTTCATAGCAGAAGACAACCTCAGCAGCATCTTTGCCACCTTTTTTAAACACCAGGTAAAAATTCACATGATGCAGCTATCGGCCATAAATTTCTCTGTTTGTACAGATAACGATGAGGCAAAAATACCGGAATTAATAACTGAACTTCAGAAAAACTATAAAGTACTTTACAATTCCGGCGTTGAATTATGTACCATTCGCTATTACGATCAGGCTACGATAGAAAGAGTTTCGGTGCAAAAACAGGTGCTGTTGGAGCAAAAAAGCAGGTACACCGTACAGTTGGTTTTAAAGCCTTTAGAAACCGAGGCCGGTAAGTTATAGTTAAACTACTAACAATCAAACAATTAAATTAAACGGCGGGTAAAGGCTTATTCTGTTAAAACGATCGAATTTTTTTTGAAACTGGAAAAAAACACTATCTTTGCCCTCCAAATTTTTATTAACATAATTCAATTTACCCATGTATGCAATTGTAGATATAGCCGGGCAACAATTTAAAGTGGAACGTGGAAAAAAAGTTTACGTTCACCGCCTAAAGGCTAACGAGGGTGCTGATGTTGAGTTTAATAAGGTATTATTAATCGACAATGGCGGTAAAATTACCGTAGGCAACCCTACTGTTGATGGCGCGAAAGTGGCTGCAACAGTTGTTTCTCACCTTAGAGGTGATAAAGTTCTGGTTTTTAAGAAAAAACGCAGAAAAAGCTACCAAAAACTAAATGGTCACCGCCAGGATTTTACGCAAATCCTTATTCAAGGCGTTTTACCAAAGGGAGAAACATTAAAAGAAAAGCTGGAACTTAAAAAAGCTGAACCTAAAGCAAAAGCAATTAAAAAAGCAGAAGAGCTGATAGAAGCTGAACCAGTAAAAAAAGCTCCGGCTAAAAAGGCTGCGGCAAAAAAAGCAGCCCCTGCAAAAAAAGCACCAGCTAAAAAAGCTGCTGCAAAAAAGAAAGAAGATTAAGAAAATAGTTAAGGGTCGGTTTTTTTTGCCAGACTCAAACATTAAAAACAAAATAAAATGGCACATAAGAAAGGGGCCGGTAGTACCAAAAACGGCCGTGAATCTCATAGTAAGCGTTTAGGCATTAAAATATTTGGTGGAGAAAGCGCAATTGCCGGAAACATCATTGTTCGCCAAAGAGGAACTAAACACCATCCGGGTGAAAATGTAGGCATTGGAAAAGACCATACACTTTATGCCCTTGTTGATGGAAAAGTTCTTTTCAGAAAGAAAAGAAACGACAAGTCATTTGTTTCGGTTGTTCCGCAACCAGAGGCGTAGTTTCGTATTCATAACAGGTAAACCTCGCCCAAGTGCGGGGTTTTCTTGTTTGTGTTCTGATGATTCAAAGCACTTAAAGTGATTATTCCGAACGAATGCCCATCTCCAGTACTAAAAACAACGTATTTTTAACCCAGATAAAATTAGCCCATGCTACAAATCAGTTTCATCAGAGAAAATAAAGAAGAAGTGCTGCAAAGATTAGCCATTAAAAATTTTACGGCAGCTCCAACCATTATTCAGCAAGTAATACAGCTGGATGTTGACAGAAGAGCCGCCCAAAAAGAGGCGGATAATATAAAAGCCGAAGCTAACCAATTGGCTAAACAAATCGGCGAACTCATGAAGTCCGGTAAACAGGAAGAAGCCGGAAAAACGAAACTAAGAACAGCCGAATATAAACAAAAGGAAAAAGAACTGGACGACCTGCTTAAATCAAAAGAACAGGAAATTCACCACCTGTTGGTGCAGGTACCCAATTTACCCAGCACAAAAGTGCCTAATGGAAAAACACCTGAAGACAATGAAGTCGTTTATGAACATGGCACCAAGCCTCAGCTTCCCCCAAACGCCCTTCCACACTGGGAACTGGCCACTAAATACGATTTAATTGACTTTGAACTGGGCGTTAAACTTACTGGAGCAGGCTTCCCAGTTTATAAAGGAAAAGGAGCCAAACTCCAGAGAGCATTAATCAATTTCTTTCTGGATAAGGCAGAAACACAGGGATACAGAGAAGTACAACCACCTATTTTGGTGAATGAAGACAGTGGCTACGGAACCGGAC
>JACCDP011004282.1_pt1 | contig 12790 bp, 22 predicted proteins | sample 7445841 | NCBI WGS metagenome assembly JACCDP01 (sample SAMN15323441, study PRJNA562643) | freshwater metagenome | isolation source: river surface water | place: USA:Blue River Watershed | collected 2017-08-17
ACCATCTGGAAAGCTGGCTGGAAGGGAGGACTGCATGATCACTTTGACACGCGAGGAAGCGCAGCAGGTGTTGGATGCGTTGGAACGCTGTTATGACGTTATTGATTGGCCTGCTGATGGCGAAACTCCTCAAGACGATGCAGCAAAACTACTCCGCGCCAGACTAAGCGCACCTGAACCGGAGCCGGTGGCGTGGATAGGTATTAGCGAGACATGGGGATTACCGAAGATGGTGGTAAGTGAGTACAAAAAAGACGGGTACAAGCCTGTTTATCTCGCCCCACCACAGCGCGAATGGCAGGGGCTGACGGAAGAAGATTTTGTAGCAGTTAACCAATCCTGCAGTACAGTACTTCAAGCTGCTTTATGTACGGAATCAATACTCAAGGAGAAAAACCGATGATACTCACACCAGAACAAGAGAATGAAATGATGGAAGCGTACTATAAAAATCACTGGTCGAAACTGATTACAGGTGTGCGTGTGGAAGAGGACACCATAATCATCAAAATCAGAAGAGGCAATGACGCGGCGCGGCATGTATGTAGTGAAATAATTAAAGAGATGGAAATGCGCCGCGATCCGAAAGAGCTAAATGTATGAAACTCCGATACTTTATTGCTATCCAAACCATAACTTGTCTGGTGTGTTACTTCACAGCCAAGCAGAAGATAGACGAGGCGTATCTGACCGGCGTGCAGGATGGCATCACCGTTGCTAAAAAGTACGTCATGGACCGAGACAAGGTATGCCCCGGCTGGCTGTTCCAATCAACTCTTAAGGAAGCAAAGGTGAAAATATGCGGCAAAAAGTCCGCTGGCTAAGTAGGTCGCTAATAGTCGGACCATATCTGGCTATTTGTTTTACAGAAGATGAGTTCAGAGGTATTCTTAAATACTTAGAGATTAAGCATTACGAATGGCCGCAGTGGATCACACCCGGCGCAGACGCTACGACGCATACACTTGGGTACAAGAACAAAATAGCAACAGTTATCTGCATACACATACCACCAGAGATGGACCCGGTAGCTGTTGCAGGATTGATGGTGCATGAAGCTGTGCATGTGTTTCAACGGTACTGCCAGAGCATAGGTGAAGATGAGCCTAGCTTAGAGTTTGAAGCGTATTCTATTCAGCACATATCTCAGCAATTCATGTGGGAGTATGTTGACTACTTGAAGGAGCAAGAAGATGCAGCGAAGAAAAAGCGGTCGAATAGAAATAAAAGGCGTGCTTAAGACACCGCAAAGTCGCCACACTATAAAAGAAAAGAAATTGTTTGATTATCTTATGCGCAAGTACAAGTTACGTGACGATGCAGCACTGGCTGATTTTTTGTACACGTCACCATCCGTCATTAGCCAAGTACGAAACGATAAGATACCATTTAGTCACAGACTGATTCTTACTACTTACGACAAGACCAAGTTGTCGATCGAAGATATACGACAGATGGTGAGGGAGGATTGTGATGACTGAACAAGAATGCAGGGCGTTTTTCTTTCAGCAAACAGATATGATTGCTAGTCAAAATCCCGAAGTCTATCGAGGTTTTAAACTGGGAATGAAAGCAGAACGCGAGGAATGCGCGAAGGTGTGCGAAAGTAAAGCAGAAAAACTGCAAGCGCATTTAGATAAAGCAGAAAACATTATGTCTGATGCTGCTGTTGTGTTTACTGGGGGAAACATAGCGGCATCGAAAAGGAATGCCGCCGCTATCCGCGCAAGGGGGCAGGAATGAACCGCGACGACATTATCCGCATGGCGCGGGAAGCTGAGGAGTATGCGAGCGAACAAACGGACAATATTTCTGAGTGGTGGCCAATCCGCGATGAACGCTTCGCCGCCCTAGTCGAAGCAGCAGTTCAAGAAAGAGTGGCAATTAACAGCATTCATACTTGCCATTCTGAATGCCAGCGCCCGATATGTGTATTAGTTCGTGAGGCAGTAGCAGCAGAGCGCGAGGAATGCGCGAAATGTGTTGAAACACTGACCTGCGACGGAACGCCAAAAGAATGCTTTGAAACTGCTTCTGCATACATTCGCGGCAGAGCCTTTATCCGCGCAAGGGGGCAAACATGAGATTTGAAGTCTACGACGAGGACAATAAACTGTTCCGCAAGTTCTGGACGCGATGGGAAGCTGCTAGATTTCTACAGCCGGGGTGGAGACTAGTCGAGAAAGCCAAGCATCGTGAAACTAAACCAACCCCGGAGACTCATGGAAGGGCATTGTGGTGAGCATCAAACATAAAGCGCAGCGACTGGCGGACAAACTCAGGTATATGCCGCGTGACGAACATGACTTGGAAGCTGCCAGATTGTTAGAGCGTATGTCACTGGTTTACGACGTAGCACAAGAGATGGTGTTTGCCCGCACAAACGAGCATAGCCGCGCGGCTTACGCTGAGATGATCGACTTAATCAAGGGGAAGCAAATTGACTAAGCATAGACACGCTGATCTCATCAAAGCATGGGCTGACGGGGCTGAGATAGAGACATACTCCAAACGGCATCAGCGGTGGATGCACACACCACGCCCCGCATGGCACGAAGATTCTGAATATAGACTTCAGCCTTCAGCGATTATCTGGGAGGCGCGCATGGAGTATCGAAAGGATGTAGTCCATGCGTTTATATACGACGTTCCGAATCTTAGATTGTCCTTTGACCGAGATACTAAAAAACTTATAAAAGCGGAGGTGCTTGCGTGAACATACTTACAGTCGATTTCGAGACTTACTACGACAAGGATTACTCCCTGTCCAAAATGCAGACTGATGAGTACATACTAGACCAGCGGTTCGAAGTCATCGGTGTGTGCGTAAGTGTTAACGATGAAGAGCCTGAGTGGTTCTCTGGTACGTTCGACGAAACCCATGACTGGCTATGGGGTAACTTCGACTGGGTGAACTCTGCCGTGCGCTGCCACAATACACTGTTTGATGGGTTCATCCTGACGCAGCGGTTCGGCATTCGTCCTAAGCTCTGGATGGATACATTGGCACAAGCTCGGATGATAAAGCCTTACCTGCCATCTCACTCACTTGCTGCCATGGCGAAGTACTACAAGCTGCCCGACAAGGGCAACGCTGTGATGAATGCTCTGGGTGTTAATCGTGAGATGTTTACCCCTGCAGGGATCAGGAACTACGCCGAGTACTGCGTTCACGATACGATTCTCTGCCGTGAGATCGGGCTTAGGATGGACCCGTTCACACCGCCACTGCACGCGCGACTGATCGACCTGACGGTGAGGATGTTTACTGAGCCGCTGTTCGTCGGAGACGAAGCCAAGATGCAGGAGTTGTTTGATAAGGAAGTCCGGCGCAAGGACGACCTGCTGGCTGAGGCTGGCACGACTCGTGAATCGCTGATGTCCAACGGCTTCTTCGCAGACTTGCTCAGGCAATATGGTGTTGAGCCGCCGATGAAAACCAGCAAGACGACCGGCAAGCCTACGCTGGCGCTGGCCAAGTCAGACAAGGAATTCACCGACCTGCTAGACCACGACAACCCACAGATTCAAGCACTCGTCGCCGCACGTCTGGGCGTCAAGACAACGATCGCTGAGACGCGCGCCGCCAAGTTCGTCAGCATGGCCAAGCGAGGCCCACTGCCGGTGTATCTGAACTTCTGGGGCGCCAAGACCACCGGGCGGTACTCAGGGGGCAATCAGGTGAACTGGCAGAACCTGCCGGCGCGTGGCCCCAGTGCGGGGCTGCGGGAAGCTTTGCTGGCTCCGGCGGGACACTCTGTGCTGGTGGGCGACTCGTCCAACATCGAGCTGCGCACGGTCATGGCTCTGGCCGGCCAGACCGACGTGCTGGATAAGCTACGCAACGGTGTAGATTTGTACTGCGACTTTGCCAGTCAGTTGTTTGGCAGGACGATCACCAAGGCAGACAAGGCTGAACGCTTCCTCGGCAAGACGGCGATGCTCGGGCTGCAGTACGGCGCAGGAGCCCCACGGTTCAAGGAAATGGTACGTCTCGCCGCGCGCACAGACCCGTCGATTAAAGAGATCGACATTAACGAGGCATACAGGATTGTTGATCTGTATAGGAACGTCCACCCGCAGGTCGTCGCATTATGGGAGCGGTGTCAGCAGGTCATCTTGCCGGATATCGCAAATGGGTGTAGTCTTACCCACGTCGATGTCAACGGGTGGTTCATTACCCAGAAGGACGGCTTCGGCAGACCGGGGGAACCCGGCGTTGTTTACAAAGACCTGCAGTACAGCCACAGTGCAAAAGAGTGGACGTACCAGATGGGGCGGCAACGAGTACGCATTTACGGACCGAAGGTGGTCGAGAACTTGTCGCAGCACGCGGCTATGTTGATCGTTATGTGGCAGACCGCACGCATTAACGAGAAGCTGCCGATCAAGCTGTCAGTCCATGATGAAGCGGTGACGATCGTGAAAGACGATGTATTGACTGAAGCTCGCGCCTATATGGAAGAGTGCCTGTCAATGGCTCCCAAGTGGTGTCGTGATGTGATTCCAGTAGCGTGCGAGACGGGTGTGGGGAGGTCGTATGGCGATGCAAAGTAGGGCTACGAGAATACCTGCATGGTTTGCGACAGACACACAGTACAACATGGAAAGAAACAACATACGATTTCGTATTGGTTTAGAGTGCAAAGACGGATTCATAACTATTACGGATTTAGTATTTACCGCCGATACATACAGAATGGGCAGTATAGACAACACGCAACATGAAGTTCTTAGTACATTGCACGAATACATAACGAAACAACTAGCAACACTGGAATTGGAGAAAGAATGACCAAAGTAATGCCCTTGTCTTTCAGCAGGCTGTCTACGTTTGAGCAGTGCCCCGCGCAGTTCGATTACTTGTATGTATCCAAGCGGGTAGTGAATGAAAGCAACGAGCACTCAGATTACGGCGACCGTGTGCACAAGGTTCTAGAAGCCAAGGGCAACGGCACGCTTGATGAGTCATCGCTGTCAGATGAAGGCCGCATTACGCTGGATAGGTGGGGGCATGTCGTAGATAAAATTATCTCTATACCGGGAGACAAATACTATGAACACCAAATGGCAGTTAATCGTAACCTCGCACCCGTTGGATGGTTCGACTCCGACGTATGGATTAGGTCTATTGCCGATGTGCTGGTTGTGGACGGCGCGACAGCGTATTGCCTCGACTATAAGACGGGCAAAGTTAAGGAAAACCCAACGCAGCTTCAGTTGTTTGCGGCAATGGTTTTCTGGCATTTTCCCGAAGTCCAGACGGTTAAAACTTCTTTTGTCTGGCTCAAGTTCGATGAGGTAACTAACGCCAAATATGAGCGGCGTTTTTTAGACGCGCTATGGGCTGCGCTAGAGCCTAGATTTGTGAAGGTGCAGGAGGTAATTAACTTGGGCGTGTTCAATACCAAACCATCCGGGCTGTGCCCGTGGTGTGCTGCAAAAGACATATGCCCTGACGCAAGACTGAAAGGAAGACGATGAGAGCAGAATTGAAGAAAGAAGCTGATGTAAAGAAAATAGTCAAAGACGCCCTAAGAGAAGTTGAGAAGTGTTACTGGTTTATGCCCCCGGCGAACGGGTTCGGTCGTGTAGGAATCCCAGACTTTGTCGGCTGGGTGAACGGCCATGCGTTTGCAATCGAGACGAAGTACGGCAAAGGTGAATGCACACCGAACCAGTTGCGAGAAATCCAAGCGGCTACTCAGTGCGGCGCGCAGGTGTGGATTGTGCGGGAGACTTCAGTAGAAGCGTGGGTTAGTGAATTTAAAGGATGGGCAGCACTATGCTCGTAATACCAGACAAACGTAAGATTATTATCAACAGCAGCGAGAACTCTGCCATCGCGCAGTTTATACCCCATGCCAAGACATTCCAGCATAACGGCGACAGTCTCGTTGCCCTGCCTTATGGCGTTGATGAGTCTATGGTTCTTCGCAACCTTGGTTTTCACGTGCCTGCGCCTATTCTGCAGTACTACCAGTGGCCGGGGCGGTTCGCCCCGATGGATCACCAGAAGGAAACCGCAGCGTTTCTGACGACTCATCGCAAAGCGCTGTGCCTTAACGCGCCGGGTACTGGCAAGTCGATCAGTTCGATCTGGGCTGCTGACTTCTTGCTGGAAGAGGGCGTGGCTAGGAAGGTGCTCATCATCGCTCCGCTATCTACACTGACGGTTGTCTGGGGCAGAGAACTGAAGCACCACTTGCCACACAGAAGTTTTGTTATTTGCACAGGCAACAAAGAGAAGCGGCAGCGGCTGCTAGAGCAGCCCGGCGTGCAGTACGTCATCATCAACCATGACGGCTTTACCAGTATGCACAAGGAACTGACTGGCTTTGATGTTGTGATCTACGACGAGGCTACAGCACTGAAGTCGCCGAGTTCTCAGCGGTACAAAATATTTTCTCGTTGGATGCAAGAGCACCAGCCGTGGCTGTGGTTGCTGACCGGCACACCGATCTCTCAAACGCCTGCTGACGCATGGACGCTGGCTAGGTTGGTGGGTTCGCCTACAGTGCCCAAGAGTTTCACCACGTTCAAAGACTTGGTGATGAAGAAAGTCACAACCTTCCGGTGGGTGCCACGCGAAGATGCGCTGGAGACTTGCAAAAAAGTGCTACAGCCGTCGATCAGGTTCTCGCTGGATGAATGCAAGGATTTGCCGGATACTAACTTCGTCGGACGCAAGACTGAGCTTACCAAGCAGCAAGAGAAAGCGTTCAAGGAAATGAAGGACAAGGCGGTGACTGTATTCGCTCAAGGCGAGGTCGCTGCGCCCAACGCTGCGGTGATGCTGTCGAAGCTTTTGCAGATTAGCTGCGGGGTTGTGTATGGGGATGTCGGTCCAATTGCAGTAGACGCGCAAGAGCGGTATAATACGCTTACTGAATTACTTGAAGAGATTGGCGACAAGGCCATTATCTTCGTGCCGCTCAAAGGCGTGCAGTTGTGGCTACGGGATAAGCTAATTGCGGACAAGTTCGACGTTGCGATGGTCAACGGCGACACATCCAAGAACGAGCGTAACCAGATATTTAATGACTTCCAGCACACTGACACACCCAAGATACTGCTAGCACATCCGAAGGTGGCCGCGCACGGACTGACGTTGACCCGTGCCAGAGACATCATCTGGTTTGCGCCGATCTATTCGTTGGAGCAGTATGAGCAGGCTAACGCAAGGATTCGTCGGTTGAACACAACCGGCAAAACGACTGTGTGGCACATCTACGCCACCAGCTTCGAAGCAGAGCTATACCGCCGGCTGCGTGCGAAGCAAAATACTTTGGCGGAGTTTTTGGCGCTGGTGCAAGGCGTCAACAGTGACGACGAGTGACTAGGAGGAAGTATGAATTACGAACTTGCCGCTGAGCGGTATATCAACGTGCGCAACGCTATCGACAAATTGGAGCGTGAGCACAAGGCAGCAAAAGCCGAACTTGCTGAGAAGCTTGCCATGTTAGAGAACTGGTTCACTGCCAAGGCGCAGGAGGACGGGTTGGACTCTATCAAGACATCGTATGGCACGGGCTACTGGTCTACGCACCACACTGCGACCGTTGCTTCGCGCGAAGAATTCTTTGGCTATTGCAAAGAAAATGACACATGGGATTTGGTCGAGGCCCGTGCGTCCAAGACTGGGGTTAAGAGTTTCATCGAAGGGCATGGCACTCCGCCCCCCGGTATTAACTTCTCGTCCACCCGTGTTTTTAATTTCCGTAAAGCTCAGAGCAAGGAGTAAATAATGAGCAACGTAACTACAGTACCAGCACACATCGCCGCCCGTATTGCTGCGCGCCAGCAAGCGGGTACTAAATCAAGTGTTGCAGCGGCTATCGTCAGCGACGGCCCAAGCATCCCGCGTATCTCCATCCGTGCCGGTCGTTATCGTCTGGTCGAGGATGGCGTCGAAACCCCAGTGGGCGTAACACTGGATACCATCATCGTCGGCGCTAACCCGCGTGTATCGAAGGTGTTCTATGGCAAGCAGTTCGATGCCTCGGCCTCTGACGTGCGTCCAGATTGCTGGTCGAACGATGGCCTGAAGCCTGACGTGTCTGTGGATAAGCCTGTGCACGCTAGCTGCGCCGACTGCCCGCACAATGTGCTGGGCTCCAAGATTCTGCCCTCGGGTGCGAAGTCGAAGATGTGCTCCGACCAGCGCCATCTGGCAGTTGTGCCAGCGGCTGACCCGACCAAGGTATACAGCCTGACCGTGCCGGTTTCCGGCATGAAAGCTCTGCGTGAGTATTTCAAAGAGCTAGGTAACTATGGCATTGGTCCTGAAGAGGCGATCACTGAGCTCGGCTTCGATGACACCGCGAGTTATCCAAAGATCACGTTCAAGCAGAAAGGCTATGTGCCTGAGAAAGCTATGGCGCGTGTGGATACCATGTTGGACAGCGATCCGGTGAAAGTGGCTACTCGCCAAATCGCCCCGTCACAAGCAGGACCTGCACTTGCTGCGCCGCAGAAAGCTGCTCAAATAGCCGCCCCGGCTACTTCAGCTGCGCCTCAACCTGTTGATGATGCGTATGAGGAAGAAACTCCAACGCCTGAAGTCGCTGCTGCCCCACCTGAGCAAGTGACTCCAAAGTCAGCAAAAGAGAAGCCGTCGGTTGCCCCAGTAAAAGCGTCGGATGAATTGTCCGCAAAGCTCGACAGCCTGTTCGACGAGTAATAGAATAGGTTCACGGGACCCCCCGGCTTAGGCCGGGGTTTTTTATCTGAGGGCATGGAATTGGATACTAAAAACTTTCTTACTCGCGTATTCGCCCAACGAGATGAACTAGTTGTAGCAACATGGAAGCCAGACCCTGCAGGTAATCTGAAGAACGGGTTCTTCTGGAATCGTGGTTCATTCTCGAATATTGATGACGCCGTTGCAGCCATATCGCAATGGGATCAAGAAAAAGAAACGACAGTCTATTTCGGCGTAGGCGCATTTGCAGGACATGACTATGTTGACGTTAATGGAAGAAAAAAGTGGAGACGCACTCAAGACAAAGCGACTTGGTTTAAGGCGCTGGCGCTTGATCTGGATATTGGAAGCGATAAGCCATATGCCACCCAGAAGGAAGGATGGGCTGCGCTCAGACTCGCGCTTGCTGCGATCAACTTCCCAACACCCATGGTCGTATCATCTGGTCGTGGGCTGCACTGCTATTGGCCGCTTACTACGCCGATCAGTGCGGAGCACTGGACGAAAGCTTCTACAGCGTTGCGTATCGCTCTGGAAGAAAATGACGTAGTAATTGACACTACAAAAATTCACGACACATCGATGGTGCTGCGCCCCGTCGGTACTTATCACAAAAAACAACAGCCTTGGAAACTTGTTGAATGCAAACTCGACTGCCCCGACTACGATCCGATTCAGCTTTTCACTACGTTGAAGCCATGGTTCGGCAAAGCCACCAAACAACGACCTACCCAAAAGACTACGAAGTCGTCGATTGCCTCCGCCGTTTTGAACACCAACGACGTGATCGTGTCCGTCGTAGGTCAGCACTGCAAACAAATCCGAGCGCTACTTTCCAGTGGTGGGGTGACAGACGCATCGGGGAGCCCAGTGCAGGAGCCGATGTGGAGGGCGTCACTGGGGCTGGCTAAGCACGCTACCGATGTCAAAGAAGCTGTCATTATGCTGGCGGGGAAACACCCTGACTTCGATCTGAATGACAGCATGAATAAGATGGCTGGGTGGAAAGGCACAGGCCCAACCACTTGCGCCAAGTTCGAACAGCTGTGCATGGAAGGATGCAAGGGATGCCCGCACAAAGGCAAGATCACCAGCCCTGCGCAACTATCATCATCGCCCACCAGCACCGTCATTGACGAGCAAGGCGAAGCTATTGAAATCGAACTGCCCAAGCCATACGTAGAGAAAGACAACAAGATATTCAAAGAAGTAAGTATCGAGACTGAAGTCACAGACGCCAACGGCAATGCGGCAACAGTAACGACAACAGACTGGGAGTTGATATCGCCATATCCCATGCACATCACAGGTGTGTACAAAGATGGTGTATCAGGCAAGACAACATTCAGACTGGCTATTAAATACCCGATGACAGGGTGGCAGGAAGAAGATCACGAAGTATCAGTAATCGCTACGATCGGAAAGGATTTCGCAACCTTCCTACTCAATAGGCAGGTGTTTGGTTTAAAGGGCGTAGGCCAGCAGGAAAAATTACGAGGTTACTTAATGGACTACTTAACAATGGTGCAGCAACAGTCTCCTACCGGCGTCGATTTTGTCGCGTTCGGCTGGCAGGATGACGAGTCATTTTTGTGTGGCGAGAAGATCATCAACTCGCCCACGGGCAGTACAGACCGCCGCCTGCGCGGCGCGGCTTCGCGCTACTCAGAGATCATCAAGCCACATGGCGACCGCCAGACGTGGATAGACGCGATGAATATGCTCAACGAGCCGGGCACACATACACTGCGCTCCGCGATCGTGCTGGCGCTCTCTGGGCTGCTGGGCAAGGTATCTGGCAATGCTTCGCTGGTTGTGTCGATCTACTCCACAGAGACGACCACCGGCAAGACGTTGGCGTTGATGGGTGCCAACAGCCTGATCGGCCACCCGCGTGACCTGTTCATGACCAAGCTGGACACCAGCAACGCGCTGTTTAAAATTCGTGGCGTGCTGAACAATCTGCCATGCACCATCGACGAGTTGACCACGGCATCTGACGAGGATGTGGCTGACTTGGCTTATAACCTGAGCCAAGGGCGTGAGAAGATTTCCATGTCCAAAGACCGGGAGATCAGAGAACCCGTCAAGTGGGATGGCCCCACACTGATTACGACCAACATCTCGCTGCACCAGAAGTTCGACAACGTCCAGACCAGCAACGACCCGCTGCGCGCCCGGGTGATCGAGCTCCACCACCATGACCGCACATTCATCGAGACGGACGCCACCGGCTACAGCAACGGCTATCGGTTCTTCGACCTGATCGCCAAGAACAATGGCTGGGCGTACCCGGAACTGGTCGAGGCCGTGGTAGCCATGGGTGGCCCTGAGCTTGTCTATAAGAAAGGCGTGGATGCTTTCCAGCGCCGGTTCAACTTCATGTTCGAGCCGCAGGAGCGGTTCTATCGATCGGGCATCATCAACGGCTGGATTATTGCCAAGATCGGCCAGAAGCTCGGTCTGCTGCCGTTTGACGTGGACGCCACAACCCAGTACCTAATTGACTGCGTGAAGCAGACCCGCAAGGACACCGAGGCTAGCAAGCAGGATGTGTTCGACACCATCGGCCAGTTCCTGCAAGAGCATAACGACCAGCTGATCGAGGTCACTGAGGTCTACGGCTCGGCCAAAGAGCAGGTGCATATCCCGGCGCCTGAGCGGGCTGTGGCAAGGATTAAGGTGGTCTACGACAGCAACACCCCCGTCATGCCGGGCAGCAACCTGACGATCAATCTGTCGGCGCTGAAGAGGTGGCTGTCAAAGACCAGAGACGGAGTCGATCGAGTAGTGCGGGAGTTGGAGCAGAACGGGGCATTGATATCTGCACGTGAGCGGGTTACTATGTTCAAGGGATGTCATAACCGTAATCCCGGACAGGCACACTGCCTGATTGTTAACATCAACCACCCGCGCTTTGTAGATGCGCTGACTAGCACTTCAGCCAGATTACAGAGTCCCGTGGCGCTAGCAGTGCTGCAAGGTGGACAGGCTTAGGAGAAAACCATGCCACGCAACTATAGATCGGAGTACCTAAATTATCAGGGTAAGCCCGAACAAATAGCGAATCGCGCGAAACGCAACGCCGCACGTCGGGAGATGGAAAAGAAGGGCGCGGTATCAAAGGGCGACGGGAAGGATGTGGATCATAAGACACCCATCGCCAAAGGCGGTGGGAATGGAGCAGGGAACCTGCGCGCAGTACCTAAGTCGGCGAACCGTTCGTTCCCACGTACTAAACGCGCAGGTATGAAGTAATCATTTACGGCGAGTGGCGGGGGTTTTCATAGGCTTTGCCTTACCCTTGCCAGTCATTTCTTTACCTACAGACATAGGCACGCCGACCTTCTTAGCGAAGGCCGGACTATGCGCAACAGCCTGCATGAACTTCTCTTGCTTGGCTGATTTGGTAGGCATTATTTCTTACCTTTCATCATCTTCTTTTCCATCGATTCGAATTTCTTCGACTCGCCTTTCTCGTGCTTCTTCATGGCCGACTTGGAAGCGTACTTCTCAGCGCCGCCATACTCTTTGACCATCTTGTTCTTTGCGGTCCGCTGACCGCGCATTGGCATACCTTTCATTTCTTTCTCCTAGCTGCTCTCATGTTATCCACGAGATTGGGGTAAGGACGGCCAGCCTTCTTTGCTGCTGACTTCGCAGCCGTCTTTTGCGAAGCCGATAGTTTCTTCGGTTTGCCCAACTCTTTGGGGCGGGGCTGCTCCCATACTGGCTTTTTCATATTAGCATTTCCATGCACGAAGAGATTTATTGATCCGGCTGTTAGGGTCGCTGGCCGTTTTCTTACTGGTCAGCTTTTTCTTCATCCCTTCCATCCGGGCACAAAATGAGTCCCTGCGCTTACCACCTTCAGGCTGGGGCGGCTTGAGATTGCCGCCCGTCGCTTTATTGTAGCTCGCTCTGCCCTTGGCGTTGAGCCCGCCTTCGGGGTTCTTGCCTTCCTTACGTTGCCATGCCGGTGTCTTGGCCATCACTCGTTCTCCCCGCGAACTTCCGCGATTCGTTTTTCCATGCGCTCACGCAGAGTATCAAGCTCTTTGTCCAGCGCCTCATAGTCCGGGTACC
>JACCDP011227668.1_pt1 | contig 12786 bp, 15 predicted proteins | sample 7445841 | NCBI WGS metagenome assembly JACCDP01 (sample SAMN15323441, study PRJNA562643) | freshwater metagenome | isolation source: river surface water | place: USA:Blue River Watershed | collected 2017-08-17
AGTTATATAAATTGTAACAAAACATTTTGACATTGTTAATTTTTTGTTCTACTTACGCCCATTATGTATATATTGTAAGTCTAAATAATTCATCGATTGTACCTTTACAAGTTTTTGACGGAAAAAACAATGACCTTTATTTTGGAATTAAAAACAAAAACAATAACACTTTATTATTCAAAAGAGTATCCAAAAAAATTCAAACATATTTACTATAACGCACAACAATTATGTTTCAGACAAAAATTTTTGTAATACACTTTTAAAAAATATGGATCCTGTTATTGATGAACCTTCACCGCCAAATAAAAATGATCCATTCGATCACCCTCAAGAACAAATTTTTCTTAGTGTTTTAAAACCTATTACACAAAAATTTCTTTGAACAAAAATTATTTTAACATTTTTAAAATAATTTCCGCGTAAAAATAAAATCTCTAGCAGAAAATTATGTCTTTATGTTGATATTATCTCGGCAATTCAAGAACAAAATATAAAATACGTGAATACATTAAAAAATAATGAAGAAGAAAACAAAGAAGAAAAGATCAAGAAGAACAAGAAGAAGAATATTCACGAGAATATTATTATAAATTTGATAATCCTTTAGTAAAAGAATATGGATATGTAAAAATTACTAACACTGTACTTACACTTCAACTTCCTATTAAGCAGGATCAATCCAAAATGTACACTCCTATGCCACATGTTCAATTATACTTGAATATCCATTTAATTTTTCATTCCAATTGGCTTCCTATATTATCGACGCAAGACCTTTTTACAATTAAATCGATGATTTATCAAATATGGCAAGAATATATTATACTCACCCAATATAAATATCAACCCTCGCCCTGGCATTCTTTTTTTACTCCTTTATTTACAATATTTAATAGTTATCATTATAATCTAACCTGTTCTGTAAAAGATAACACTACTTATATTGAACTTATTACCAAGACGTCAAACTTAAACTCTCTTTCACATTTATCACCCCCCTGTACATATTAAAATTTATCTTGGACCATATCTATTATTGAGCTCTAAAACTCAAAATACAAAAATTTAGATACAGACTCGCTTGAATTTGTTTTATCGTTTATATTAAATAAACTCATAACTTAACATTCCAAATACATTTTTTACGGACTTTTAAAAACAACAAATAGAAACACCGCATGATTACTCTCTTTATTTGCGGCAATGCGAGTACATAGCTTCAACAATACAAAAACATTTAGGTAACTATCATTTCCGTTTTTCTACTTTTTTTATCTTCTCTTACTACTCTAAAAGACAGTATTTGCCATTCCAAAAACACTCATTATTTTTGTATGCATAAAAAATTTTCTTTTTTTCTTTTTAGAAACCTGTACTCGGTGTAATGATCCATTCAAGAACCAAATTACTAAGTTATACTTAGAATTTCTAAACACCCGATTGATACCGGAGTTAAACAAGAAAAATGTGGAATATGCTGAATGGTAGATATTGAAACCGGAATCAAATCTCTCCAAAATCATCCAGCAACAACGAGTACCATTAAATCTGTTCTTCAGGTCCATCGAACTCACCACTCTCATCCAAAATTACGCCCATCAAAATGATATGTATATTAAAGAAAACTCTGACATCTTAATTTTAAAAAATGAATTAAAAATGGGCTTTAATACACCAATCGTGTGTATCCCTGACCTATACAATCTATGTTTACCCCATGTAAATGTAGTTAACGAATCTAAAAGTTTTGTGATTAAAAATGAACTTATTCGCGATGAGTTTTATGTGGATTTTTCCACGGAAATAATTTACTGTGATCCTTCTTCGAAATTTTGAATACCCGACAATTAAGTTCTTTCTGCTTTTGTAATAATACTCAAATTATTTTTTCCTAGAAAAGCTTTATGAAAACCTTTTAAAATTTATTACCAGTCCAAAATAGTCATATTACCCAAATAAATAACTCCATATTTTTTATCACTGAAAAATCTATTTTTGCGCATCAATTCAATTTCAAAATATTTTCACATCAATCAAATTTCTATCATTTAAAAAAATGATTAAATTTTTGGATAAATCTAATACTTTCTTAACAATGTGTCCTGATCTAAAATTCTCTGAAATTGAACCTCAAGACAAAATTGTATTTTGGATTGAAGACATCATTCAAAAAAATAATAATATAACACCGTATGTCTCATCTTATGTTTATCTCTGATTACATCACGCTTTGACTAAAAAAATCAATTTTTACATATTTTTTTTTTTCAGAAAAAATGAACTTTTTTAAAATGATGCCCTGGGCGAATTATCCGAGTATCGATGAAAATAATAATATAGTGATCATGAATCCGCGAACTATAAATATTTGTAAACATAAATGTGTTGACATTAATATAGGACTAATTTTATTAAGCCTAGCACCAGATCATATCGTGAAAATAATAAACACAGAAAAGTCCTACATAATTCTTACTCATTTTTGGCTACCATCTTCTAATGATTTATCTTTAACTTTCATTTCAAAACAAGACCTTCAAATAAAAGCGGGAGAAATACTCTGTCATCTTCAAGTGCTACCGATTCTTTATTTTCTACCAGGTAAAGAAAATGATTACCTAATAAATATGAATATAAATATGAATATGGTTATGATTATGATTATGATTATGATTATGATTATGATTATGATTATGATTATAATTATGATTATGATTATGATTATGATTATAATTATGATTATGATTATGATTATGATTACAGAATTAAAGTTAAAATTTATTAATATAATATTTTTATTCTGTTCCAGAATTGAGATCCGAAACCTGCAAAAAAATAAAACTATACGGTAAGTCAACATCATCATTAATAATAAAAATAATAATTATAATAAAAATCATTACACTTTTTATGATTACAGGTAGAGATAAGCAATACTGCTCTGTTATTCCAATCAACACCGATAATAATGAGGGCGATGATGACGATAACCATGATGATGACAACAACGACGAGAACGCCGACCCCCAACAATAATGATGACGATGACAAAAATAATCATAACCATAATCATAATCATAATCATAATCATAATCATAATCATAATCATAATGATGGTGTTGATACAATTGAGCTATAACACACCTACTGATGATGATGATAATTTTTACATATTTCTAACTCATCTTTCAGACAAAACAAAAATCCTAAAAACCTAAAAAAACCTAAAAAATGAATACTTGCCTAGAAGATATCCCACAATTTATCAGACAATGGGGTTACAAGCTGCAACTCCTTCCAGAATATGATCTATATTTTGATAACTCTTTTTTAGGTAACTAATTTTTCTTCCCAAAAAATATTTTTCTTTCTTTTTCTTTTTCTTTTAATGTTATTTTCTAAACCCTTCCAATATCACATCTTTTTATTATTCTAGATACTCTTCTTCAACATATTTGGACATCTCACCTCAGACAGAGTGAACAACTTCAAGATTATCCCACGCTGATTGAAAAAATTAAACTCACACCCAGAATATGGAATACCAATCAGAAATTTGCAACTCACCTAAAATACATATCCTCCATACTCAATATACCTATTAATATTATCGAATTTAGACGCACAGCTCCTCGAAACTATAATACAAATTTCAAATGTGGACATACAAAAAATTGCTATTTCCCTGTTTTCAAATTTCACAATCCTAACGTCCGGTTTCTTTACGAAACCGATGAAATTCATCAGATTAACATTCTAGAATTTAATTCGGAATATTACTTTATATCCTCAACATCCTGCAAACCTCTTCTTATCAATCATTGGATTTCTAATTTTGAATTTCATTATAATTCAGAACCTGTTACATTGACAGAAATCAAATCCATCATACAAAATAAACCGACCATCACAAAGTCATTTTCGATCGCACTTTATTCTACCGATTCATATGTTAAAAAAAACCACACCAAACTTATCCAAAAGTTCAATATCGGATTTTTAGATAATGAATCATCTGATGTACTACATCTTTTCCTATCACCTCATATTGACCAGTCAACATTTGACGTCTATAAACTCGATCCTTTTCCATCCAATATCAACTTCAATCCAAAAAATGTACTTTCCAATACACACCTAACAGAAGGCGAATATATTCGAAAATCTTCTTCGAGACCCAACAAAACTATACTAAATCAAGATCATTGTATCTGCGAACACCCTGATACCCTCAGATATCACGCCCCCAACAACATCGCCACATCATTTAAAACGTTAGGTACAACACACTGTTATTATTTTTCTACCTTTTTAATTTAATTTATTTTAATTTAATTAATTTAATTTAATTTAATTTAATTTAATTTAATTTAATTTAATTTAATTTAATTTAATTTAATTTTTATTTTAGTTACATTTTTTACAATTTTTAAAAATCCCTTTTCTATTATTCGCAGCCCTCGGATGTAATCAAAAGAACTTCTTATGCGAAAATCTAGGTAACACACATTTTTTATTTTTTTATTTTTTCATTATAATTTTCCTTCTTTTCAAAAAATACTTTTTAAATCATTTTTTACAGAAGCCTTGGGATTGATGTCAGATGAACTTAATAAAAAATTAAAAATCTGTAGCGAAATTTCTTTCTTAAGGTAAAAAATTATATGTATTTGTATTTGTATTTGTAGTTTTTTATTTTTTATAACAAAATATGCGATTATATATTTTTAATATATCTTTTTACTTTCAGTTACGACACAGAAGCCCTCAACAAACCTTACAACATCACAAACTGTCACCCGGAATTAGAAAATATATTTCAATCATCTCAACACTCCAAAATCACCACTGGCATTCAAGCCCTATATGTAATAGGAGTTTATGATGCATTACCGGTTCAGAAAATACTCAGTATCTTTGCTAAACATTTACCACCATCTTTGTTCAACAAACTTAATCGATATGTGAATGCAGATCCGAGCAAAAATCGATATCTCATCCATTGGCCAACCTTTAAAAGTAAAATAGACCAATTAAATATGTCCCTCTGCAGCCAAGAACTAATAACTCTACTCACTTCGATTGAAATCTCTGAAACAAATGTCAAAACATTTCATATTTTTCAAAACCATCTCTCCAACAAAGCTACCGAGCCCAACCTTACAAACACAACACAAATGATTTCAAAATTTCTATCTTCAGTTTACCAACGAAACATTTTGGCATCTTTAATCAAATATATTTTTCTACAACCAATACTAACAGTAATTAAAACATCATTACTTATATCTCAAAAAAGAGGAATGTTTTTTCATATATATAACCGACTAAAAGAAATTGTATTTGAAAGTGTTCTCATCTCGTTTAACGGAGCTAATTATGACAACTATTTATTATGCAATTCTCTTATAATTATCCAATCTCGACTAAATCAAAAAATCAAAATATTTAAAAAAGGAGCATCAATTTCTTCCATACTTTGTGTAAACAAAGTAAATTTTGCCAATGGCAATGATGACAAACCAAAAACAAAAACAAAAACAAAAACAAAAACAAAAACAAAACAAATACCAAACAATAAATGGCTCATGAAATTATATTTTAAAGATATCCGCGAGTTTTTTTCCAAAAACATGAACCTTGATAGTATAGCTAAATTATTTAGCTTACCTATATCAAAACTTGTTTTCCCATACAATCAAGCGACGTCAGTGAAAACAATTAAATCCATTTCTTCCTTACAACCCACAAATGAAACATTTTGGAAAGATAACTTTTTCAACAAAACCCCTTCATTAGAAGCGCGATTAGAAGCCGAATGTATTTTCAACATGAAAAAATTTACCAATTTATATGACTTTGGAACATATTATCTTGTTCAAGATTGTGCTGTATTACATTCAATTCTGTTAACAATGTTCAATTCTTACCTCGATCAGGGTATTAATATTTTTGTACGCAGAACTTACACCCAATCTAGTTTATCTTTTCAACAATTTTTTATAATCGAACCTTCACAACAAATTTTAAAACAATTAGCTCCTAAAGAAATAAATAATACTTTTTACAACTATATGATAAAACAAGCAGTTACAGGAGGATTATGCACAAGTTTTGTTCATGGTAAAATCGATGACTCTGTAGCCATTAATGAACATTTTAATTATATACTTAATAGAAAACAAGGACAACCAGTAGACAAAGAACCTCAACTTTGTCGAGAATCATGGCCTGGTTTCTTTAATGGTGTCGATTGGTCAAGTTCCTTTAATGAAAAACCAGCAGGAATCTCTACTATTGACATACGTTCACTTTATCCCAGCGCGTCAGTAAAAAAAATACCAGTGAATACCCCCCTCTTTTATTCGAGATTCACTTTACCTGATCACATTCTTCTTTTTGAAAACACGAAATTTTACAACACCCTTAATTTAAACGAGTTTTGTAATAATGTTAACCTGAATGGAAATATTAAAACAGATCGATTTAGACTTGTCAGCAAACCTCCACGATTTTATAATGAATTCGCTGCTTTATCAAATTACCTTCAAGCTTTTCAGAATAATCCAAACATCCGAATTTTAAGATTCCAGTCAGGATTCACCGCCTTGGGACAACTTATCTTTGATACTTTCCCTATTGACGGATTTTTATCCTACAAAGATCTTACAACCGATACCATTCATTTAAAACTAATCCAATTTCAATCAGTATATTTTCATGGTCATATTTTAGAGTGTCCGCTTGAAAATGACAACAGAGGAGTAGAACTTTTACAAAAATCACTTGAAGTTAAAAACAATATTAAACTACTATGTAATCATTATACATCCCATTTTGAATCATTTTTGAACTCTTCTGTAACATTAGAATATGTTGAAATTTCTGAGTGCCATTTTAACCATTCCATACCCACAAATAATTCTTTTCTTATGTCTTATAACCATACCTATACTTATAATTCATTTTTAACAAATATTCTTAACAAATCTCTTACTGGACTTATTGTTGTAAAAAATCTACAGATTAAAAAGGAAAATCAAAATCCTATATTTGGATTTATTATTCAAAAAATTGAGTATGGTCTCAAAAATCTTTCCCCATACACACAAGAACAAATCTCAAAATTTACCACCGGGCAACGAGTTGTAAGTGTACACCAAAATAAAGGGTTCATGGTCATGAGCACAGAATATTTCAATTTTCTATATAATACTTTTGGATTTGAAGAAACACCCGATATTTTCCATGGATTGTTCTTCCAGCTTGATGATTATCTTAGACAGCATATTGAAAACAAATTGATCTTAAGAAAGGAACTAAAAAATCAAATTAAAAACGAAAACAATATTGCCCTCCGACAAACACTTGAAGTCAAAGCCGAACTTATAAAATTAATGTTAAACAGTTGTTACGGCTACACACTTTGTAATATATCTTCCAACAAATTTAAACAACTTGAAAACAGAAAAAAAATTCCATCTAACATTACAAATATTGATTCAATCTTAAAAATAGACAAAAATGTTTTTCTAATTGAAAAGACAAAAAAATATGAAGAATCTTTTCCCACTCTTTTAGGACATGTTGGGTGTTATATCTTATTTAATAGCAAAATCATTCTTTTAAAAAGGCTTTACTTTTTACTAAAATTTTTTAATCCCAAACTAACTCAATTGTTGTATATGGATACTGACAGCGCGCACTTTTTAGTCAAATATAAAAACATCGAAGAAAATGTAGACCCTTCTCTAAGACCCTTATTCCAATCATTATTTACAAAACACTTTGAACATGGATCAAACAAAATATCCGGTGTATGGGTGGAAGAAGGGTTTTATGAATGTGGAGAATATCTAGCGGAAAAATGTTACAGACTCTATAACAAATCCAACAAAACATATTTAACTCATATGAAAGGACTTAACACCAACTTTCAAAAACAATTTCATGAACAAAATATTGACTACAAAAAATTACCTTATCTAGCATACAATATCTTTTTTAAATCCCCTGATTTCCTTATCTTCAAAACACATATGAGTAAAAACATCTTTTCCGACTATGTTCCAAATAAACGCTATTTTGTATCGTCAACTGGTAGTCTACCTTTAAAATTGTAAATTATCAATGTATTTTTTATGTTTCAGACAACAAAAATGGCCTTCTGCGCTTTAAACAACATACAATTCAGCTCTCAATTACCAGAAGTAAAACGATTCACTGAAAAATACTACCTAAAGAAGACTTTTATTCAAGGACAATTCAATGCCGTGGCTTATGGATACAGCAAAAAAAATCACCAAAAAGTTGTAATCAAGTCAGTTTACAACTCTGAACAAAACAAACACAAAGAAGTGACTATTCTTAAACAATTACAACATGTACCAGGAATTATAAAATATATAGATAGCTTTACTATAAAATGTGATATACAATTTATTGTAATGGAATATTTTGGACAAATGAATCTTTACCACTTTTTAAAAATCGAAGGACCTCTTTCAGAAAAAATTACTCATGAAATTTTTAAACAACTATCCACTACTGTCCTTCATTGCTATCAAAAACGAATTCTACATAGAAAACTTAAACCCAGCAACATACTCATTAATATTAGAACAAACAAAATAAAAATCGGAAATTTTAATTCGGCATCTCAATTTAATTCTGAAAAGGAAGAATTTACATCTCAACTTAATAATGAAATAACTCCGCCAGAATATTTCCAATTTAAAAAATATACTGCTGATGGTCTTTATACCTGGTCTCTAGGATTAATCCTTTTTGAAATGCTATTTAAAATGAAACCCTTTGAATCATCAATCGATGCTGTTTGTAATCCATTATGCATACCACCACATGCTCAAAAAATTTCTATTATTGTTCTCGTCTTATTAAAACAACTTCTAGCCAAATCAAACCGTATTCAACTTAATGATTTATACCATCATCCGTGGATAAACAAAGTATACATTTAATAAATAACAAAAATGTTTTTTCAGACAACAAAATATGTCGCCGATAAATCAAAATAAACACCTTCTATTGTCCCAAGAAATACCAAATCATCTAAACTCCATCGAAAACATGGAACAAAATGAACACTATGAAGACTTTACGCATAATTATATCAGCCCACCTGCAACACCACCTTCTCCCCCTGGTCCACCTCCACCTTATTCACCGCTCTGGAACCAAGACGAGTTAGAATTCCATATTAATAGAATTCAAACACAACTCGAAGAACTGGAACATAAAGTAATGGGTCCTCACATAATTACCATTAATGGAATTCAAAATCTTAGACCTCCTGTTTTGCAAAATTGGAAAACTAAACTTAATCGTCTTCTTTTTGAAGCTAAAATCCCATACTTCTGGATTCTTGACTGTGTGCCGCATCCTGATGAAAATCGTGAAAGCATTAACTCGGATGATGAAAGCTTTGTAGATGATATTCAACATCCAACCCGTGTCTACATTTATCTTTTAAATCATCATGTGCATATGAAAGTATACAATGTTCTAAATACATACTTGAACGTGGAATACAATAACATAACTTATTTGAACTAATTAATTTTTTTACAGAATATATACTAACAATGGCTGCTGCTGCTAGTGATCCCTTCGACACTCTCACGCTCGCTTTACAAAATATACAAATTCAAAAAAATAATGAAAAACAACAAAAACAACAACAACATCATCATCAACAACAACAACAACAAAAACAAGAACAAGAACAAAAACAAGAACAAGAACAAGATCCAGAAGAATTTATAGGTCCCGACATTGCCCAGAACATTCAAAACAAACTTATACTCAACAAAATTGAAAAAAAAATATTTAAAATAAAACAGTGTTATTTTAATCCACAAACTCTGACCATACAAGGATATAACCTACTTAATCACACAGCACAAAATCATTGGAAATCTGGATTGTATACATTATTTTCTGATGCCTGTTTACCTCATTATTTTATAATAGATTGTTGGAAAGATCCGTCCGATAATATGATAAATGACATTCCAAATGTTATACACATTCAACTAATTACATATCTAGCAAAAATGTTTGTTAAAGAATCCCTTATTCGTTTTTTAACTTATAGCAATTTTAACATCAATGTTATTGATTAAATATATTTTTTCAGAACAAAAAATATTTATTACATACAAAAATGCTGAAAGTTTCAATACCACCTCTTGTCGCATTACCACCAAGACCTCAAGGATTAAATGTAATCGGAAGAATCTGGATATGTTTTTTAAAATAAAAGTTATACTTTTACAGATAATCAATTTATGCTCACCCAAATGTCTAACGTCTCTTTTATTATAAACAATATTAATCATATTTCTGTTTTATCAGTCTCATCTTGTGATGTTGAGTTCCGTGTTTTATTTATTACATCTCTTCCTACTCGCTGTATCCTAACAACAGATCCTTTTTACACAATGACAACCTGTCTTGTAACATTATTGTTGTACCATCTAATGTCACTTATCCTAAAATAATATTATTTAATTCAACAAAAACATACTATTAATCTATTCCCTAGACATCTTGCAGTCAATTGCAAAATTGCTATTGCTAATTTTAATCACATTTCATTTAATATGTAATACATTTTTCAGATATTCATCAAAACATTTCTTACAGTAATTTACAATGCCGAATAAATTGTATTGTCAAAAATGTAACTACAAGACCGAATTATCCAGTAAACTTTACGCGCACATACATTCTGTCCATGGATATACGTGTCATATGTGTAGTTTCACTTCCCTCAAACATCGAGATCTTATACATCATATGAAAATAAATCATATACAAAAATCACTTACTTGCACGGAATGCTCCTTTACTGGCACCAACGAAGATGAACTTTTTCTACATTTTCAACGTGATCATAGTAGAATTAAACAACAATGTCCTCACTGTGAATATTATACAATATGGAGATCCAATCTGCGTAAACATGTCATTATACGCCATAAAAAATAATTCTTGTGAGTAATACACAATTATTTGTGATTAACAATAAACTTTTTAAAAAATCTTTTCAAAATGAATACAATTGACTTATTACATTCTTGGCATATTCCTACCAATACCAAATCATGTGACTGTCGATGGTGCATTTACAATCCAAATGATAAAATTCTTTTTCCCGGAATAGTTAATGAAATAACAATAAAACTTGAACAGATTTCACATTACTATGTATTTCACATTATTCAACATAATAAAAACAAACCCTGGAAACTCCTAAATGAATATTTATATTTTAATCACCTGAATTTAACTCTCACTATTCAAATCATCACTTCTGAACAATATCATCTCCAACAAAATGAACCTATCTGCCATCTGAAAATTACAAGAATACAAAAAATTCTGGGCATACAAAAAGGTAACACCCTTTTTATAAAATAACTAATATTTTTTAATATTATCATTCCTTTATATCTAATAAAAAAATTCATTCTTTTAGATCACAATAATGATGATGATGATGACATCTTTCTTTCGGATAAAGAATCTGAGGACGAAAATCATATTAACAAAAAATGAAAAATCAAGAAAAACAATGCTGCAACAATACCATCAACAAAGGTAATTTTAAAAAATACACTATCCAATCACACAATACTTATTATACCCTTTTTTAAAAAATTAATCACTCTCCGTAACATTTTTTAGAACGGACTTCAGAACGAGCTTCAAGTGAACACACGCTAAAAATACGCAGAATCAAACTCAAAACTTTTTAACGATATATAAAAAGCATTAAAACAAAAAACAAAGAATATTACTCTTTGAAAATGAAATGGAAAAAATATAAATCACCGCGTTGGAAAAAGAAGCGAAAGAAAAAGAAATCAAAATAACACTACTGGAACACCTCATCAAAGAAAAAATTCTTAAAAATATCCTATCTAAAAAAATACTGTCATACATCCAACCACCAAAATGAATTTACAAGAAAATTATATGCCTATGTTCTCGTAATTTACTAAAAATATTTATGAAAATATAACTTATTCATCATATATTTATTGATTTTTTTTATTACTCCTATAACTCTTTGTCTGAATTTCCCTATTCTATACTACTATTATTCATCTAGTATATTTATATTAATATTTTATTTGTTTTTATTACTCTTGTTTTTAAAACTCACAAAAATTCATAAAAGAGCTATAAAAAATGGGATTTTTTAACATACTAAATTGGATATTTTAAAAAATGAAAATAGATTAAAAGAGGTTTTTTTTTATACACAGGAGCAATTGCAACAAAAATCAACTTGACTAGTTAATGTGGGTTTGTGGGTGTGTGGGATGGGGTGTGTGTTGGAGGGTGTATATGGGTGTGTATATAGTATAGTATAATCTTTACTACAAATTGCATTGAAAAAAATTGAAATTGGAGAAAAACCCTAAGGATCTAAAAAACAGGGATTTTCAGACATGCTGCACGTATAGGGAGGTTCTGCCCAGCTAGCCTGCTACGTATAGATTTTTGAACAGAAATTTGAGAAAACTGTTCAAAAATCTATACGAAGCAGGCTAGCTGGGCAGAACCCCCCTATACGTGCAAGGGGTCTGAATTTCCCTATACTATACTACTGGTGGGCATCGACGCCGATTTTAAAACGACTTAAAACCATTCAGACCCTCAGAAATGAGCCAATTCCGATTCCGGTTCCGATTATGGGTCTAAAATCGTACTTAAAAAAATGATTTCGATTCCGATATTGCCCAAAATGAT
>JACCDP010285704.1_pt1 | contig 12782 bp, 12 predicted proteins | sample 7445841 | NCBI WGS metagenome assembly JACCDP01 (sample SAMN15323441, study PRJNA562643) | freshwater metagenome | isolation source: river surface water | place: USA:Blue River Watershed | collected 2017-08-17
CCGAAGGCTCGGTGGCCTTCCAGTTCAAGCATTGCGGGCAGATCATCTTTGCGCCCGGAACCTCTGAAGACAAGGTGATGGAGGTTGCGCTGGATGCAGGCGCCGAGGACGTGATCACCGGAGACGATGGCGCGATCGAGGTGTTGACCGCGCCAAACGACTTCGAGGCGGTGCGCAATGCGCTGGAAGCCGCTGGCCTGAAGGCCGAGGTGGCCGAGGTGACGATGCGCCCGGAGAACACGATCGATCTCGCCGGCGACGACGCCGCAAGGATGCAGAAGCTGCTGGACGTGCTGGAAGACCTGGACGATGTGCAGGACGTCTTCCATAACGCGGCGATTGACGCATGAAGGTGCTGATCGTCGGTGGGGGCGGCCGCGAGCATGCGATGGCTTGGAAGATGGCCCAGTCGCCGAAGGTGCAGCAGGTGTACGTGGCACCGGGCAACGGCGGCACCGGGCGTGACGTGCGGCTGGTGAACGTACCGATCACGGATGTGCGTGCCCTGCGCGAGTGGGCGCAGGCCGAGAAGATCGCGCTGACGGTGGTGGGCCCGGAGGCGCCGCTGGCTGCCGGTGTGGTCGATGAGTTCCGCGCGCACGGGCTTCGCATCTTCGGGCCGACCCGTGCTGCTGCCCAGCTCGAGAGCTCCAAGGCCTTCTCCAAGGCCTTCATGCAGCGCCACGGCATCCCCACCGCCGAGTTCCAGACCTTCTCGGATGCTGCGGCTGCGCATGCGTATGTCGACGCCAAGGGCGCGCCGATCGTGGTCAAGGCCGATGGCCTGGCTGCCGGCAAGGGCGTGGTGGTGGCGATGTCTGCGGCGCAAGCACACGAGGCGATCGACTTCATGCTTCTGGACAACAAGCTCGGCGTAGCGCATAACGAGGGCGGTGCGCGCGTGGTGATCGAGGAATTCCTGCAAGGCGAGGAAGCGAGCTTCATCGTCATGTGCGACGGCAAGAATGTGGCGGCGCTGGCCACCAGCCAGGACCACAAGCGCCTGCTGGACAGCGACGAGGGCCCCAACACCGGTGGCATGGGCGCGTACAGCCCCGCACCCGTGGTCACGCCCGAGGTGCATGCGCGCGCCATGCGCGAAGTCATCCTGCCGACGGTGCGCGGCATGGAAAAGGACGGCATTCCGTACACCGGTTTCCTGTACGCGGGCCTGATGATCGATGCGCAGGGCCGCCCGAAGACGCTCGAGTTCAACTGCCGCATGGGCGACCCCGAGACGCAGCCGATCATGATGCGGCTGAAGTCCGACCTGTTTGACCTGATGATGGCGGCCACCTCGCATGGGCTCGATGCGTTCGACCTGCAGTGGGACCGCCGCTGTGCGCTTGGCGTGGTGATGGCCGCGCACGGCTATCCGCTGGATCCGCGCAAGGGCGACGAGGTCACCGGCCTGCCTGACGATGCCGATGATGCGGTGGTGTTCCATGCCGGCACCATGCTTGCGGGCGGCCGCGTCACCACCAGCGGTGGCCGTGTGCTGTGCGTGACGGCGCTGGCCGACTCGGTGAAGGCGGCGCAGCAGCGCGTATATGCCGTGGCTTCCGGCATCCACTTCGACGGCGCGCAGTACCGCAAGGACATCGGCTGGCGCGCGGTGCGACATTGACTCCGCTGCCGCCGCCGTACCCCTTGCAGTTCCGGGGCAGCCGGCTGGCGAGGCAACTGTTGCGCCTGTTCGGCTGGCGCGTCTCGTTTGCCGGCCTGCCCGCATCGCAGGGGGTGCTGATCGTGTACCCGCACACCAGCAACTGGGACTTTGTGGTGATGATCCTCGCCAAGTGGTCGGTGGGGGTGCAGGTGCAGTTCTGGGGCAAAGACACGTTGTTTCGCGTGCCGCTGCTGGGCCGCTGGTTGCGCTGGCTGGGTGGCCTGCCGGTGGCGCGGACCTCGGCGCAGGGCCTGATTTCCACCACCGTCGAGCACTTTGCCGTTTGCAAGGCGCGCAACGCGTATTGCTGGCTGGGGCTGGCGCCGGAGGGCACGCGCAAGGCGCTGCCGGGCCTGCGCACCGGCTTTTATCGCACCGCCGTCGCGGCCGAGGTGCTGCTGGGGGTGGTGGCGCTGGACTATGGCCGCAAGCAGGTACGGGTGGATCACTTCGTGCGGCTGAGCGGCGACGAGGCGGTTGACATGGCCGCGCTGGCCGAACTGTTGCAGGGAACCCAAGGCCTGCATCCGGCCGAGGCGTCGCCGGTGCGTTTGCTTGACCGTTCCGTGTCGCGTACGGATACCATTGTCAAATGAATATGACAGCCCTTTCCGAGCGTGCGGCGCCGGCCGCGACCCTGAAAGCCGACCCGCACACGGTGCGCGACTATCTGCTCGGCCTGCAGGCGCGCATCACCGAGGCCATCCGTGCGATCGACGGCACGGACTTCGTTGCCGACGCCTGGACCAAACCGCCTGGCGAGATGCTGCAGGGCGATGGCCTCACCAAGATCCTGGAAGGCGGCCCGGTGTTCGAGCGCGCGGGCTGCGGCTTTTCGCATGTGCGCGGGCCGAAGCTGCCGCCCTCGGCCACGCAGCACCGGCCAGAGCTGGCCGGTGCGCCGTTCGAAGCCATGGGCGTGTCGCTGGTGTTTCATCCGCGCAATCCCTACGTGCCCACGGTGCACATGAACGTGCGCATGCTGGCGGCCACGCTGCCGGGTCAGTCGCCGGTGTGCTGGTTCGGCGGCGGCATGGACCTCACGCCTTACTACGGCTTTGACGAGGATGCGCAGCACTTCCACCGCACCTGCCGCGATGCGTTGGCGCCGTTTGGCGAGGACAAGTACCCGCGCTTCAAGAAATGGTGCGACGACTACTTCTTCCTGAAGCATCGCAACGAGCCGCGCGGCGTGGGCGGCGTGTTCTTTGACGACTTCTCCGACGGCGGACAGGACAGCGCCTTCTCCTTGCTGCGCAGCGTGGGCGATGCGTTTGTTACGGCCTACCTGCCGATCGTGCAGCGACGCAAGGACATGCCCTATGGCGAGCGCGAGCGCCAGTTCCAGTTGTACCGGCGCGGCCGCTATGTGGAGTTCAACCTGGTGTGGGACCGCGGCACGCACTTCGGCCTGCAGTCGGGCGGGCGCACCGAGTCCATCCTGCTGTCGATGCCGCCTCTGGTGAGCTGGGCGTACCAGCAGCGGCCCGCACCCGGTTCGCCCGAGGATGCGCTGTACACGCGTTATCTGGTGCCAAGGGACTGGGCCTGAGGGCCGGGGCGGCATTGAGCCACGGGCAGCGCATTGGCGTCTATGGCGGCGCCTTCGATCCGCCCCATGCCGCGCATGTGGCCGTCGCCCGGGCCGCCATCGCGCAGCTGGCACTGAACCGGCTGATCGTCCTGCCCACCGGCCAGGCCTGGCACAAACCGCAGCAACTGAGCGCGGCGGCGCACCGTGTGGCGATGGCGCAGGCGGCGTTTGGCGGCCTGCCCGGGGCAGAGGTGGACGACCGCGAGACGCGGCGCGCGGGTGCGAGCTACACCATTGACACCCTGAAGGAGCTGCAGGCGGAGCATCCGGGCGCCGACTGGTTTCTGGTCATCGGTGCCGATCAGGCGCAGGACTTTGAGCGCTGGAACAGCTGGCAGCAGATCCTGTCGATGGTGACGCTGGCGGTGGCGCCGCGCGGGGCTACCGAGGGCGGTGGTTCTGCCGCAGCCGGGGCGGCCCCTGCAATGGCGCTTCCGGCATCGCTTTGCCATGCGCAGCGGCCTGTGGCTCGCCTGACATTGCCACCGCTGCCGCACCGTGCGACGTCCCTGCGCGAGCGCCTCGTGGCCGGCATGCGCGCCACAGAACTGGCAGAAGATTGGCTTCCCGGCGCGGTGGCGCGCTATATTGACCACCATCACCTTTATTCAGAGACCTGATGACCACCGAATCCGCCGCGAAAAAGGACATCCAGAAACTCCAGCGAGCCATCGTCGAGGGCCTTGAAGACGTCAAGGCGCAGGACATCCAGGTCTTCAATACCGAACACTTGTCACCGCTGTTCGAGCGGGTCATCGTTGCTTCGGGCACCTCCAACCGGCAGACCAAGGCGCTGGCCTCCAGCGTGCGCGACGCGGTGCGTGACGCCGGTTTTGCCAAGCCGCGCGTCGAAGGCGAGGACAACGGCGAATGGATCATCGTGGACTGCGGGCAGGCGGTGGCGCACATCATGCAGCCGGCGATCCGGCAGTACTACCACCTTGAAGAGATCTGGGGCGACAAGCCGGTGCGGCTGCGCCTGGGTGCCCCAAAGCCGACAGCCACCGCTGCGGCTGCTGCGGCCGCAAAGGCCCGCGAGCAGGCAGCGCAGGCACGGTCTGCCCGCGAACAGGCCCAGGGCCCGAACCTCAAGCGAAGCAGTGCAGCCAAGGTGGCTGTGCGTGCGGCCGAGCGCGAGGCCCAGGCCGAGAAGGCGGCCAAGTCGGCGAGGGCTGCCAGGGCAGCGAAGGCCGGCAAGGCCGCAAAGCGCACGACGGGTGGCAAGACATCGTCTTCCGCGAAGCCCGCTGCGCCGCGCGCCGCATCGCGCGCCAGCAAGCCCGCATCAAGGACTCGCCACAAGCCGTCCGGGGCATGAAGCTCAGGGTGGTGGCGGTTGGCCAGCGCGTGCCCGCGTGGGCGCAGGCGGCCTGGGACGACTACGCCAAGCGCTTTCCGCCCGAACTGGGTGTCGAGCTGCGGGCGGTGAAGACCGAGCCCCGTGCCTCGCGCGCACGGGACATCCTGCTGGCTGCCGAGCGCAGCCGGATTGAAGCGGCCGTGCCGCGCGGCAGCCGCGTGGTCGCCCTCGATGAACGTGGCGACGCGCTGGGCACCCTGGCGCTTGCGCAGCGGCTGCTGCAGTGGCAGCGGGGTGGCGAGGATGTGGCGCTGGTGATCGGCGGGCCCGACGGGCTGGACCCGGCGCTGCGCGCCGCTGCGCACGAGCGCATCCGCCTGTCTGACCTGACACTGCCGCATGCGATGGTGCGGGTGCTGCTGATCGAGCAGCTCTACCGCGCGTGGTCGGTCAACGCCAACCACCCGTACCACCGCGAGTGAGGGCCCCATGCCGCCTGTTGCCCCGCGCTTTGTCTACCTGGCCTCGCAAAGCCCCCGGCGGCGCCAGCTGCTGGAGCAACTGGGCGTGCCCTACGAACTGCTGCTGCCCGATGCCGATGAAGATGCCGAGGCGATCGAAACGCCGCTTCAAGCCGAGTCGCCTACGGCCTATGTGCAGCGCGTGACGGCGCTCAAGCTCGATGCGGCGCTGGCGCGCCTCAAGCGGCGCGGGCTGCCCGCCGCCCCGGTACTTTGCTCTGACACCACGGTGGCACGCGGCCGCACCCTGTATGGCAAGCCGATGGACGAAGCCGATGCGCGCCGCATGCTGCAGGCGCTGTCGGGCACCACGCACCGGGTCTTGACCGCGCTGGCGCTTCAGTCGGGACGCCAGCGCTGGCAGTCGCTGAACGTGTCGCAGGTGCGCTTTGCACCGCTGTCGCCATCGCGCATCCGCCGCTATGTGGCCACCGGCGAGCCGATGGGCAAGGCAGGCGCATACGCCATCCAGGGGCGGGCTGCGGCGTTCATTGAGCGCATCAGCGGCAGCCACTCGGGCATCGTCGGCCTGCCGCTGCACGAGACGGCGCAATTGCTCGAGCGCGCAGGCTTCACAATCTGAGTCATGCAGCAGGACATCCTGATCAACTGGTCGCCACAGGAAACGCGGGTGGCGGTGGTCGAGCACGGCGCGGTGCAGGAGCTGCACGTGGAGCGGACCCTCGAGCGCGGGCTGGTGGGCAACATCTACCTCGGCAAGGTGGCACGGGTGCTGCCCGGCATGCAGTCGGCCTTCATCGACATCGGGCTGGAGCGCGCGGCCTTCCTGCATGTGGCAGACGTGTGGCAGCGCCAGCCCGATGGCGAGCCACCGGCCATCGCGCGCAGCAGCCAGCCGCAGGTGCCGATCGAGAAGCAGGTGTTCGAGGGCCAGGCGCTGATGGTGCAGGTGATCAAGGACCCGATCGGCACCAAGGGTGCACGGCTGTCCACGCAGATCAGCCTGGCCGGGCGGCTGCTGGTGTTCTTGCCGCAAGACGACCATCTGGGCGTGTCGCAGAAGATCCCGCTGGAGCAACGCGAGGCCTTGCGGCAGCGGCTGCAGGCGCTGGTGGGCGACGCGGGCGGCGGCTTCATCCTGCGCACCAACGGCGAAGACGCGAGCGATGCCGAACTGGCCGAGGACATCGCCTACCTGCGCAAGGCCTGGGCGCGGGTGCGCGAGGCCGCATCGCGCCAGCCGCCCAAGTCGCTGCTGCACCAGGACTTGAGCCTGCTGCAGCGCGTGCTGCGCGACATCGCCAGCGAGCACACGCAAAGCATCCGCATCGATTCGCGCGAGCAATTTGAGGTACTTGCCGCCTTCGGCCAGGAGTTCATGCCTGCAGCCACCGCGAAGCTGCAGCACTACAAGGGCGAGCGCCCGATCTTCGATCTGTACGCGATTGACGAGGAGATCGCCCGCGCGCTCGGCCGTCGTGTGGACCTGAAGTCGGGCGGCTACCTCATCATCGACCAGACCGAGGCGCTGACCACGGTGGACGTGAACACCGGCGGCTATGTCGGTGCACGCAACTTCGACGACACCATCTTCAAGACCAACCTGGAGGCCGCAGGCGCGATCGCCCGGCAGCTGCGCTTGCGCAACCTGGGCGGCATCGTCATCGTGGACTTCATCGACATGTCGCGCGATGACCATCGCGATGCGGTGCTGGCCGAGCTGCGCAAGCATCTGGCGCGCGATCGCGTCAAGACGATGGCGGGCGGCTTCTCGCAGCTCGGCTTGCTGGAGATGACGCGCAAGCGCACCCGCGAGTCGCTGGCCCACATGCTGTGCGAGCCATGCGCAGCGTGCGAGGGCAAGGGCAGCGTGAAGACGGCGCGCAGCGTGGCCTATGACATCCTGCGCGAGATCCTGCGTGAGGCGCGGCAGTTCAATCCGCGCGAGTTCCGCGTGGTGGCCGCCCCGCAGGTGATCGAGCTGTTCCTCGACGAGGAAAGCCAGCATCTGGCAGGGCTGTCGGACTTCATCGGCAAGCCGATCTCGCTGCAAAGCGAGGCGGCCATGGGACAGGAGCAGTACGACATCGTGCTGCTGTGATGCGCCAAGCCGCTTTGCCCAGATGACGTCCCCGTCCGCTTCTTCAGCATCCGAGTCTGGCACGCCGCAGCCCATGGGCACGCTGCTGCAGCGCCTCAAGCGCGTGCTGCCGTATGCCGACGGCACAGGCAAGGCCGCCTGGGGCGTGCTTGCGGCCACCCTGGTCGGCGCTGCCACCGAGCCCGCCATCCCCTGGCTGATGAAGTTGCTGCTGGATCACGGGTTTCAGGCCGGCGGCGTGCAGCTGTGGCTGGTGCCCGTGGCGCTGATGGGCCTGTTTGCGGTGCGCGGCGGTGCGATGTTCACCGCCCAGTACGCCATGTCGTGGGCCTCCAACCTCGTCATGCTCAACCTGCGCCGCGCCCTGTTTGCCACCCTTCAGACCGCGCCGGTGTCGCTGTTCTCGCGCACCTCGGCCAGCAGCCTGAGCAACACGGTCGTGTACGAGATCCAGGCGGGCATGCAGCTGCTGGTGGGCGCGCTGTTTTCGGTGCTGCGGGACTCGCTCACCTTGCTGGCGCTGCTGGGCTACCTTCTGTGGACCAACTGGAAGCTCACCTTGATCGTACTGCTGGTGTTCCCTGGCGTGGCGTGGATCATGAAGGCCTTTTCGCGGCGCATGTACCGCATCACCGTGGCGAGCCAGAAGGCCACCGACGAGCTGGCCTATGTGGTCGAAGAAAACGCGCTCGCCCACCGCATGGTGCGACTGCACCATGCGCAGGCGGCACAGCAGTCGCGTTTCGAGGCACTGAGCAAGGTGCTGCGCCGCCTGTCAATCAAGAGCACCGCCGCTTCGGCGGCGACCACGCCGTTGACCCAGCTGCTGGCGGCGGCTGCGCTGTCGGCGGTGATCTGCATTGCACTGTGGCAAAGCGCAGGGGGGCAGATCACCGTGGGCGGGTTTGCCGCCTTCGTCACCGCCATGCTGATGCTGGTGGCGCCCATCCGGCATCTGAGCGACGCCGCATCACCCATCACCCGCGGGCTGGCCGCGATCGAGCGCGGGCTGGACCTGATCGAGCGCACGCCGCCCGAGCATGGCGGCACGCACGACCCGGGCCGCGCCCGCGGTCACATCCACTTTGAGCAGGTGACGGTGCGCTACGAGCAGGCCGTGGTGGATGCGCTGGACGGCCTGACGCTGGAGATCGCGCCCGGGCAGGTGGTGGCGCTGGTGGGCGGCTCGGGTTCAGGCAAGACGACGGCGGCCAACTTGCTGCCGCGTTTCATGACGCCGACTGCCGGGCGGGTGCTGCTGGACGGCGTGGACATCGCACAGTGGCAGCTCGATGCGCTGCGCCGGCAGTTCGCCTACGTGAGCCAGGACGTGGTGATGTTCAACGACAGCATCGCCGGCAATGTGGCGCTGGGCGAGGCAATAGACCGCGAGCGGGTGCGCCGCGCGCTGGAGGCAGCCAACCTGTGGGACTTTGTCTGCTCGCTGCCGCAAGGCATCGACAGCCCGGTAGGCCACAACGCATCGCAACTCTCGGGCGGGCAGCGCCAGCGCCTGGCCATTGCGCGTGCGCTGTACAAGGACGCGCCGATCCTGATTTTGGACGAGGCCACCTCCGCGCTGGACGCTGCCTCGGAGCAGGCTGTCAAGCAGGCGTTGTCGCGCCTGATGGCCGGGCGCACCACGCTGGTCATCGCGCACCGCCTGTCCACCATCCAGGACGCCCACCGCATCGTGGTGATGCAGGCCGGCCGGGTGGTGGAAAGCGGGACCCACGCTGCCCTGATGGCCGCAGGCGGGCTGTACAGTCAACTGGCGCGTTTGGGAGATACTTCCGTCCAATGAGCTTGAGCAGACGTCTTTGGCTGGCCCGCGCCGGGGCCGTGGGATGCATCAGCGGCCTGGCGCCCTGGGCGCACGCACAGTTTCGCGTCGATGTCAGCGGCGTTGGCATGACGCAAGTCCCGTTCGCGGTGACCGCCTTCCGCGGGGACGAGTCCGCGCCGCAAAAGCTTGCTGCGATCGTGACGGCCGACCTGGAGCGCAGCGGCCAGTTGCGCCCGGTGGATGCATCGGGCGTGGCGCTGGATGAAACCTCCCGGCCAGACCTGTCGGCATGGCGGCAGCGCCGCGCCGATGCCCTGGTCAGCGGCAGCACCACCCGGCTGGCCGACGGGCGCTTCGATGTGCGCTTTCGCCTGTGGGACGTGGTCGGCGGCAAGGACCTGGGTGGCCAGAGCTACGTGGTGGTGGCAGCCGACCTGCGGCTGGTGGCGCACCGCATTGCCGACCATGTGTATGAAAAGCTGACGGGCCTCAAGGGCGTGTTCTCCACCCGCATCGCCTATGTCACCAAGACCGCGTCGCGTCACTCCCTGTGGGTGGCCGACTCGGATGGCGAGAACGCGCAGGCGGCGCTCAGCAGCCCCGAGCCGATCATCTCGCCGGCCTGGTCGCCCAACGGCGGGCAGCTGGCCTATGTGTCCTTCGAATCGCGCAAGCCGGTCGTCTACACCCACGAGATTGCCACCGGCCGCCGCCGCTTGATTGCCAACTTCCGCGGCTCCAACAGCGCGCCGGCCTGGTCACCCGACGGGCGACAGCTTGCGGTGACACTCAGCCGTGATGGCGGCTCGCAGCTGTACCTGATGAATGCCGAGGGCGGCGAGCCGCGCCGGCTGACCCAAAGTGCAAGCATCGACACCGAGCCGGTGTTTTCGCCCGATGGACAGCAGATCTACTTTGTCAGCGACCGTGGCGGCGGCCCGCAGGTGTACCGCATGCCGGTGGCAGGTGGTGGCGCCGACCGGGTGACCTTCAACGGCAGCTACAACATCTCGCCGGCGCTCAGCCCGGACGGCCGCTGGCTGGCCTATGTGTCTCGGATCGGTGGCGCCTTCAAGCTGCAGGTGATGGAGCTCTCCAGCGCCACGGTGACCTCGCTGACCGACACCGGCGCAGACGAAAGCCCGAGCTTTGCCCCCAACAGCCGCCTCATCATGTACGCCACCCAGCACGAGGGGCGCGAGGCGCTGATGACCACCACGCTGGACGGCCGCATCAAGGCCCGGCTGGCCGGGCAGGGCGGCGACATCCGCGAGCCCGATTGGGGCCCGTACCTCAAGTAAGCCCTGCGCGGCCCTGCGAAAATCACACCCATGTTCCCTTGGAGTCCTGAAATGAATCTGCGTCTGCTGAGCTGTCTTGCCGCACTGCTGCTGGCCGGGGTGATTGCCGGTTGCGCTTCCAGCGTCAATCTGGACGATGTGCCGGTGGAAGACCGCACGGGCGCGGCCGCTCAGGCACCCGGCGCTGCGGCGCCCGGTACGGGAGGTGCTGCCGGGGCGGGCGCCAACGCTGGCGCACGCAGCGGCGTGGCACCGGTGGACCTGGGCGCCGCAGCGGGTCCGGCCGCGGGGCCGAGCGGTGTGGCGCGTGTCATCTACTTCGATTACGACAGCATCGTCATCAAGCCCGAGTTCCAGTCGCTGATCGACGGACACGCCCGTTACCTGAAGGCCGACTCCAAGCGTCGCATCGCTGTGGAGGGCCACACCGACGAGCGTGGCGGGCGTGAGTACAACCTGGCGCTGGGGCAAAAGCGTGCCGAGGCGGTACGCCGCGCGCTGTCACTGCTGGGCGTGGCCGATGCGCAGGTCGAGGCGGTGAGCCTTGGCGAGGAGAAGCCCGCCGCCACCGGCAGCGACGAGGCAGCCTTTGCGCGCAACCGCCGCGCCGAAATCGTTTACCGCTGATGGCGCCGCGCTGCAGTACCGTGACACGCCGCAGTGCGGTGGCATTGGCTGTGCGCCGCTGGGCTGCTGCGCTGGCGATGGGTGCCTGCGCTGCTGTTCCTGCACACGCGGGCCTGTTCGATGACGAGGAGGCGCGGCGCGCCATTCTTGAGTTGCGCCAGCGCGTGGAGGCCAACCGGGCCGCTGCCGAAGCCGCCAACCAGCGTCTGGCCGAAGAGGTGCGCCAGCGTGTGCCCGAAGAACTGCGGCAGCGCCTGACGGACGAAACCGCACCGCTGCGTCGCAGCCTGCTGGACCTGCAAAACCAGATCGAGGCCTTGCGCTCGGAGATCGCCACCCTGCGTGGCCAGAACGAGCAGATGGCGCGTTTGCTGTCTGACATGCAGCAGCGCCAGAAAGACCTGGCCGCGGGCCTGGAAAACCGGCTGTCCTCGGTGGACGACCGCTTCAAGCGGTTCGAGCCGGTGAAGGTGACGGTCGATGGCATCGAGTTCTCGGTCGATCCGGCGGAAAAGCGCGACTACGACGCGGCCTTGGCACTGTTTCGGCAAAGCAATTTTTCCGGGGCGACAGCCGCGTTCGGCGGCTTCCTGGCGCGCTACCCCGCCAGCGGCTATGCCGGCTCGGCGCAGTACTGGCTGGGCAGCGCGCACTACGCCGCACGCGAGTACCGCGAGGCGATGGCCGCCTTTCGCGCCCTGGTGGCCCGCGACCCGAACCACCAGCGTGTGCCCGAGGCCTTGCTTGCCATTGCGAACTGCCAGATTGAATTGAAGGACAATCGGGCCGCCCGCAAGACCCTGGAAGACCTGCTGCGGGACCACCCCAAGGCCGAAGCCTCCGCCGCCGCGCGCGAGCGGCTGGCACGCTTGCGCTGACGCTGCGAGGCACTCGCCGCGGCGCGTGGGGCCGCAGGCCTGCATTGCACGAAGTTCGACCATGACCGAAGCCGATCTGCACACCCTCACCACACAGGTGCTGTGGGGCGCGTTTGCCCTGTCCGCCGTGCTGGGCGCCATTGCCCAGCGCACCCATTTCTGCACGATGGGCGCCGTCAGCGATGTCGTCAACATGGGGGACTGGAACCGCATGCGTCAGTGGGGCCTGGCCATCGGCGTGGGCGTCATCGGCTTCGGCGTGCTCGCCGGGATGGGCCTGATCGATCCGGCCAAGACGCTGTACGGTGGCACCAAGTGGCTCTGGCTGTCGGCGCTTCTTGGTGGTGGCCTGTTCGGCTTTGGCATGGTGCTGGCGTCGGGCTGCGGCAACAAGACGCTGGTGCGCATCGGCGCGGGCAGCCTGAAGTCGCTGGTCGTGTTCCTGGTGATGGCGATCGCCGCCTTTGCCACGCTCAAGGGCATCACTGCGGTGCTGCGGGTGTCTACCGTGGACCGCGTGGCGCTGGAGCTGGGCGGCACCGCATCGCTGGGCGGCGTACTGGCGCAGGCCGGCGTGCTGGACGCCAGGGCCGCGGCCCTGTGGTCGGCCCTTGTGGTGGGCGGTGTGCTGGTGGTCTGGGCGCTGGCCAGTCGCGACTTTCGCCGCGGCGAGCATCTGCTGGCGGGCTTTGGCATCGGCGCGGTCCTGGTCGCGATGTGGTGGCTCAGCGGCCACTTCGGTCATGTTGCCGAGCATCCGCAGACGCTGGAAGAGGTGTTCGTTGCCACCAGTTCGGGGCGCGCCGAGGCGTTGACCTTCACCGCACCGATGGCGCACACCGTGGACTGGCTGATCCTCTTCAGCGACCGCAGCAAGGTCCTGACGTTCGGTGTGGCTTCGGTGGTGGGGGTGATCGCCGGGGCCTGCGTGATGGCGCTGGCAAGCAAGACCTTCCGCTGGGAAGGCTTCGCCAGCGTGGAAGACCTGCTGCGGGACCACCCCAAGGCCGAAGCCTCCGCCGCCGCGCGCGAGCGGCTGGCACG
>JACCDP010213302.1_pt1 | contig 12781 bp, 11 predicted proteins | sample 7445841 | NCBI WGS metagenome assembly JACCDP01 (sample SAMN15323441, study PRJNA562643) | freshwater metagenome | isolation source: river surface water | place: USA:Blue River Watershed | collected 2017-08-17
GTTGTGGCGCAAGTTGTTAACTAATGCTGGCGGTGCCTGACCAAGATCTTTAAACATGAAGACAGCAGTTCCAGTTACTCGTGTGATGTCTTCGGTCTCTTCAAGAAATTCTGCAAGAGGACGCTCTCCGCGGCGAATTCTTGCCGCTACAAGTGCGCGACCACGTCGCCACGTTTGCATCTGCACCATCAGGATGATGCCAACCGCCAACGCAAACCATCCACCGTGAGGAATCTTGACGATGTTTGCGCCGAGGAACCCTGCTTCAACAATGAGAAGAGGAATACAGAGAGCGAATGCTTGCCATTGCTTCCAATTCCACTTGTCCGTTAATACGCGGAAGAAGATAAGAGTTGTGATGACCATGGTCATGGTGACCGCAATTCCGTATGCAGCTGCCAAGTTTGAAGATGTTTGGAATCCGAGTACAAGGCCAATGCATGCAACCATGAGTACCCAGTTCACCAGTGGCACATAGATTTGGCCGGAATGTGCGTGCGACGTGTGGCGAATCTTGATGCGCGGCAGATAGTCCAACTGCACTGCTTGCGCAGTCAGCGAAAACACGCCCGAAATGAGTGCTTGTGACGCGATGATGGTGGCCATAGTGGCCAAGATGACAATTGGAAGAAGCACTGCATCTGGCACCATGCTGAAGAAAATGCTTTCCACATCTTCTGCATGTTCCGGGTTCAGAAGGTATGCGCCTTGGCCCCAGTAGTTCAACACAAGCGCTGGAAGCACCATTGAGTACCAGCCCACCATGATGGGGCGGCGACCAAAGTGCCCCATGTCTGCGTACAAGGCCTCGCCGCCAGTAACGACAAGGAAGATAGAACCAAGCGACAGGAAGGCACGGCCAGTTTCGTGTGTGAAGTACTGGAATGCGTAGTACGGGTTCACAGATTGAATAATGCGCGGTGCATCTGAAATATGCATTAAGCCCAACACGGCGAGAGTGGTGAACCACACGATCATGATTGGTCCGAAGACTTTTCCAACGGTTCCCGTTCCGCGCTTTTGTACAACGAAAAGCCCAAGAAGAATCACGATTGCAATAGGAATGACCCAGTCGGCGAAACCGGTGGAAACCTGTTCTAGGCCCTCTACTGCAGAGAGAACTGAAATGGCTGGAGTGATCACGCCATCGCCATAGAGAAGTGCTGTTCCGAAAACTCCAAGCGTCACGAGAATTGCGCTGTTGCGAACTACTTGGCCACGTCGAGGAAGCACCATGGCCGTCAGCGCAAGAATTCCACCTTCGCCGTTGTTGTCCGCTCGCATCACGAAGAGCAGGTACTTAATGGAGATGATGATGACAAGAGACCAGAAGGCGAGAGAACAAATTCCAAACACATTGATTTCGTCCACTGTCATGATGTGGGACTTCTCGGTAAATGCTTCTTTGAAGGAGTACAGCGGGCTTGTTCCAATGTCGCCGTAGACAACGCCGAGCGCACCTAGAGCTAAAGCGATTGTTCCGCCATGGTGAGCGGCGTCATGTGAATCGTGTGATTCATGCGGCGTTTCTTGTGATGCTTCTTGTGCCGCTACTTGCCGAGCATGCTCAATGGATTCTCGGTCGACTGTGTTATCTGATCCCACAGATGAGAAGGCTAGTTCTGCGCATGGCAATGAGCCCCTACTTTGAAAAAAGATTCCAGTCGTTTACAAAAGGTCGAAGTTCTTCATGCCCGTGATGAATTGGGCGCTCCGGGTCTGGTAATCACCAATTGCGGGGGGCGTGGGGGCTCCTGGGCTGAACACGATGTAATCGCCCGGCTGGGAAAGGGTGGCTGCGATGTGTGTGGCATCTGCGACATTGTCGGAATGTGCAAGGTGAATAGATGCTTTGGTGGTGAGTAGGTCTTTGTGAAGACGGCTGGTGGTGTCGCCCAGCAGAACTATTGCTCTCAACGTTTCGGAGTCATTAATGGATGCGCAGAGTTCGGAATAGTCAACATTTCGATCGTCGCCCCCCATGATGAGGATGAAGCGAGATTCACTAAATCTTTCAATTGCTGCGATAACTCCTAAGGGATTACTTGCAAGTGCGTCGTCTACAAAGGTCCGTTTTTTTACTTCACCGACAATGTTTTGGCGCGATGGGAGTGGAGAGGTGTTCTCAAGTGCGGCCAACACGTGCGCCAGTGTCAATGAGTTGTCGGCGGCCAAAGCAGCATCCATTGCGAGTTCAAGATTCTTTGGGAATGTTGTGTTTCCCATTCTGCGAATGGCATCCTCGCCTTGCGGTGTCGCAAGAGCTACATGTACCGAGTGCTGCGAATTGCTGAACCGCTTAACGTCTACTGCGAGTGCCCGAAGAGACGAATCAATCAATGAATGTCCGACATGAAAGATCATGTGCTGAAGTTCTGGGTGTGCGAAAAGATTCAACTTGTCTTGGTGGTACTTCTCCACTGATCCATGCCACGGAAGATGGTCTACGTCTAGTGAAGTGAGAACTCCGATGGATGGCGAAACGGTGCAGTCGCTTGCTTGGTAACTCGATACCTCCACAACCACAAACTCTGAGTGCGGTGAAGTGTGGGTAACGGGGACGCCAATGTTTCCCGCCAACTCCACTGTGTGTCCTGCAGCAGTAAGTAGCTGTGCAATCAATGTTGATGTTGTGCTTTTCCCTTTGGTCCCCGTCACGCCAATGATTCGATTGAGGTCTTGGTCTGCGAGCCACAATGCAAACAATCCAGACGATGGAAACCCGGAAAGCTCAGTGCGGTAACGCGAGACACCGGGGGAGCGAACGATGAAATCCGGATTCCAACTGGCGATATCGGACGGCGAAAGAACAATTGTTTGATATTCGGTAGCAAGTGTTGACGTATCAATATCCGAATCTGGTGAATCTGTAACAAAAGCGATGTAGCACTGTTGTTCGGCCAGTACGCGCGCAGCTTCTGCGCCTTCTCTACCGCCGCCCCAAACGAGAACCTTCATGGCCCGAAGTTCAGAGAGTTTCACGGAAGATCTCCCAAGAATGCTTCAATCTCATGTGCAAATGCTGTGGACGACTCTTCTTCGCTGTCGTCTGGTGGTTCGACTAATTGTTCGGTGGCGAGTTCATGACTTGCGATGACAACGACGTGTTGAGACCACAGTGGGGATATAAGGAGCAGTCTCATTGATTCGCGTGCCTCGTGTACATCGGCAACACACTCAAACGGCTTCATTTCATTAGACATCAATTCATGAAATCCAGAAAGTTGAGACATGTCATTCAGCAGGTCGCAACCAAAGATTTGTGTCATGCCGGACGGAGTCATGAATGGTGCAAGCGATAAGAACATTCCGCGACACTTTGGACAATCGCAACACCAGCCGTCGCTTCTCCGAGTGTCGTCACGAAGCATGGCTTTGTTACAGCTCATGAAAAGTGGATGCAAAGCTGAACACTTCGTTGCGAACGCATGAGAAATATCTGAGTCTGGACAGTCGCGAAGAACTGACACATACTGCACGAGTGATCCAGCTACGTCAATAGCGCGCCGCACTTCATTTTCAAATTGCAGTGATTTGCTGAATTGATGGTTGACCTCAATTCCATCAACAATGCGAGTTGGTCGAGACGCCGATTTTTCATTAGCCATGACAACGCTTGTGTGGCCAGTGAGTTCGGCTGTGACCAACGAGATCAACGAGTTGATCGCCGTTACAGGAACATGTCCATTCGGTGCACCGGCTTCGTTCATCTTCAATAACAACGGATCAATAGTTCGTGATGCCGTAAGAAGTGGCAGCGAGAGTTGGTTGGCAAGTTGTTGTGCATACGGGTTGATGCCAATGGTGAACAGCGTCGGATGCAAATGCTTCAAGGCACTTGCAACAACGCACGAGTCACGACCGCCACCAAAAGGAATTAATGGTGATCCTGGTCCACTACGTGCTTCGCGCTGAAAGTTTCCTCCACGAGGTTCGTCGGCAATTTCAAACGTGGTGGTCAATGGGAGATTGTTGTGGAACGCAAATTCACGCATTCCTTCGTTGTATGTCTGACTCACGAGAGAAAAGCCAGATGACGAGATATTGAGTTGAGGAAATATCACCCGTGCGGGTGCAACAGCTTTTGCGTAACTGACGCCAGCCACAATGGCTAGAAGGTCAAGCAACCGCGCGACTTCGTCAAATGCCTTTACTTCAACAGGAAATTCAACGTTCTCGGAGAATGAAAGGTCTCTGGTGCGGTAGCGAAACGTGACGGTGGAACCAGAAGCAGACCACTGATCAATGATGAATTCAGATGTCATTGATTGGTCTCCACATCTCCAGCCTAAATGGGGCGGCACCTCCCACATGCCCGCCTTGAGACAATTGTCACTTTTCGGCAATGATGTGGGAATGATTCAGCATTACTTGGCAGCCCGAGCAGATCTTGATGCACCTGGTTCACCATTTGCAACAACCACCGAGAACGTTCGCGGCGTTCCCACCAAGGTCTTCGCTGCGGCGCCACCGCATATGCGCGCACTGTGGGAACTCAGTGCTGGTTTCGCTAACAACGAATACCTGGTGTATGAAGATGAGCGTTACACCTACGCAGAAATTCACCAACAGGTGCGCGTACTTGCACATTACTTGCAGTCGCAAGGCGTCACGCGTGGAAGTCGTGTTGCGGTATCAATGCGTAACTATCCCGAATGGGTGGTGAGTTACTGGGCAACTGTCTCGCTTGGTGCGGCACTGGTTGGAATGAATGCATGGTGGACATCATCAGAAATGGAGTACGCGCTCACTGACAGTGCACCATCAGTTTTGATTGTTGACGGCGAACGCCTCGCGCGTTTTGTTGACATCATGGATGCAGCACCAGTTCATCTGATTGTGGCGCGCCATGACGGACCAATACCAAGTGGTGCAGTGACGTGGTTGTCCGCAATGTCTGGAAATGATCCAGGGTCGCTACCGGACGCCGTTATTGACACCGATGATGACGCCACCATTTTCTACACATCGGGTACAACCGGATTTCCCAAAGGTGCTCAATTAACGAACCGTGGCTCAGTAGCCAACATTATGAACATTGCTGCAATGACTGCTGCAACTGCACTGGCAGAACAGAAGGCTATTGCCGCAGGCGATGTTGATGCTCCGACAAATCCACCACTCACTGGATCAAGCGTTATTTTTGCGCCTACTCCGTTGTTTCACGTCACGGCATGTAACTGCTTGTTGCATCCCGCAACGTTGACTGGCGCCAAGGTTGTGATGATGTACAAGTGGGATGCTGGTCGTGCACTTGAACTCATTGAACGCGAGAAGGTCACCACATTCTCTGGAGTTCCAACCATGGGTCGCGAGTTGTTGCTTCATCAAGATTGGCAAACGCGTGATACCTCATCGCTGCAGTCAATGGGTGGCGGCGGTTCTGCAGTTCAGCCAGATCTTGTTGAAAAGATTGCGACTGCGCTGAAAGGCGGTCAGCCAAGTACTGGATACGGCATGACTGAGACCTGTGGAATCATCACGGCTAACTCGGCTCGCTTCTATATAGACCGACCTGCAAGTTGTGGGCCATTGGTTCCCACACTCGAAGGAAAGCTCGTTGACGAAGAGGGAAACGATTTGCCACGTGACCCCAACACGGTGGGAGTTCTGTGCGTTCGAGGCGCTGTAACAATCGCTGGCTATCTGAATCGTCCAGAAGCAACCGCGGAGACAATCAAGGATGGTTGGTTGAATACTGGCGACGTTGCGCGCATTGACGCCGACGGTTTTGTGTACATCGTGGACCGTGCAAAAGACATGGTGATTCGTGGAGGCGAAAACGTGTACTGCTCTGAAGTGGAGTCAGCTATCTACAAGCACCCAGCAATTGCCGAAGCAGCCGTGTTTGGAATTCCCGATGAGCGTCTTGGTGAAGAAGTTGGTGCTGCGTTATTGCTACGTCCAGGAATGTCTCTCACGCAAGATGAGCTAGGTGCATTCTTGGCGCAGTCGTTGGCGAAGCACAAGATTCCGTCGCGAGTGTGGTTCCGTAGTGAACCCATTCCACGTAACGCAACGGGCAAGTTCTTGAAACGCGAACTCCGCAAAGAACTAGTGGGCGAATAGGCCGGCGTTACTTCGGCGACATCTTTTCCAGCATCGCTCCCATTTGACGATGAACAGCGTTGATTGCTTGTAGCGGGCGGAACATCACTTTGAATTCAACGATCTTTCCTTCGTCGTTACACGTGATGATGTCAACGCCGTTTGCGTACTTGCCTTCAACCGTTGTTTCAAACTCAAGAACTGCGGTGTTGCCGGATATCACTTCTTTGATGTAACGAAACTTGCCACTCTTTTCGGTGGACTCACTCTCAGAATCCTTCTTGTCGCCAGGCAGAGTTTGTCCAGCTGCAAGCAGGTACATCTTCGTGATTTCTTTGCCGACCTGTGGAGTGAAGACAATGGGGGAGTAGAAGACACAATCATCGGCCAATAGGGCGTCGAGACCGCCTTCCAGCTGGCCCCTCATATACAAATGCCACTGATGCACTACCTGATCAATCATGGTGACCTCCTCGTCGGATGAACCTTAGGCGCACGGCGCCAATAAAGGGTGGGGTGGCGGGCCAAGGGTTGGGGATAACCTTGGGATTCTTATGCCAAGTCTGCCCACCGCCGCCTTTTCCATCACGCTCGACTGCCAACTCGATAACGTGCCTGGCGCGCTCGGTCATCTCTGCACCGCCATTGGGAATGCGGGTGGAAACATCGGCGCACTCGATGGATTCGATGTTCGTGGCCCAGTGCTTCGACGCAACCTCATTGTTCATTGTCGCGACGAGGCTCACCAGCTCCAAGTAGTGGAGGCTGTCAAGAACTGCCCAGGCATCACATTGATGGATTGGTGGGACCGCACCTTCCGCATGCATGAAGCAGGCAAGATCCACGTTTTGTCAACTGCCCCTGTGAACGACAAAGACGATCTTTCTATGGCCTACACGCCTGGTGTGGCGCGTGTATGCACAGCAATTGAAAACGACCCTGCGCTGTCACACCGCTTCACCATTCGTAAGAACACCGTTGCCATCGTGAGCAATGGAACCGCTGTTCTTGGTCTTGGCGACATTGGTCCTGAAGGAGCCATGCCGGTTATGGAAGGCAAGGCACTTCTGTTCAAAGAGTTCGGTGGAGTAGATGGCTTCCCCATTTGCATCAACGCCCGCACGGCAGATGAAGTTGTTGACTTCGTGCAACGCATTGCCCCCACATTCGGTGGCATCAACTTGGAAGACATTGCTGCGCCTGAGTGTTTCGAGATTGAAGAGCGACTTCGTGCCAGTCTAGATATCCCGGTCTTCCATGACGACCAGCACGGAACTGCTGTAGTTGCTCTTGCAGCCTTGTGGAACTCACTGAAGATCACTGGCAAAAAAATGGAAGACCTTTCAGTTGTCATCGCGGGCGTTGGTGCTGCGGGTGTTGCAATTGGAAAGATCTTGTTGAACGCCGGTGTTGGCGAGGTCATTGGGTGTGACCGAGTCGGTGCTATTTACTCTGGCCGCGGCGAGATGAACTCTGCAAAGGTGTGGTTTGCAGAACACACCAATCAATCACGCAAGATGGGCACAATCAGTGACGTTATGAAAGGCGCAGATGTGTTCTTGGGCGTGAGCGGACCAGACCTCATTACTGCTGCCGATGTCCGCTCAATGGCAAAAGATCCCATCGTGTTTGCAATGGCCAACCCAAACCCAGAAATTCGACCAGAGCAGTGTGACGGATTGGCTGCAGTTATGGCTACAGGTCGAAGCGACTATCCGAACCAAATCAACAATGTGTTGGCTTTCCCAGGAATTTTCCGTGGTGCACTCGATGCGCAGGCCACCGACATTACCGAAGGCATGAAACTTGCGGCGGCTGTTGCAATTGCCGAATCAGTAACAGATGCACAGTTGTCGCCTGGTTTTGTTGTGCCATCAGTGTTCGATCGTTCAATCGTTGAGCGCGTTGCTCCAGCTGTTGCTGCGGCAGCAATTAAAGACGGCGTTATTCGCAAGTAATCAACTCGCCCAATAGATGGGCACAGTTATAGTTCATAGTCGTGAGCATTGGTCGACATGTGCGTCTATTCATTTCTGTGTCTCTCATGGCGATGGTTATGACTGCTTGTGGATCGGATAGCGACTCAGGCGCCACCGTACGAATGGTTCCATCTGAGTACCCAACTATCAAAGAGGCTGTGGCTGCAGCCGACAGTGGTGACATCGTTGAAGTGGCCGCAGGTGAGTATCCCGAATCTGTCACGGTCGACAAAGACAATCTAATTATCCGAGGAGTCGACCGGAACTCAGTTGTCTTGAACGGTAACCACAAGCTTCCCAATGGGATTCTCGTAACAGCGAATGGCGTCAGTATTCAAAACTTGACGGTTCACTCGTATACCCAAAATGGCGTTGTGTTCAATGGAATTCAGGGAGCCACGCGCGGCGGGAACATTGAACCGACAGTTGTGTATGGGGCAGACGGTAACTGGATAGACGGATACCACGTCACTCACGTGACGTCGTACAACAACGGTCTATATGGCATCTATGCGTTCGCAAGCACTAACGGAATCATTGAAGATTCGTATGTCTCTGGGCACCCAGACTCCGGAATATACGTAGGCCAGTGCAACCCGTGTAATGCAATTGTCAGACGTGTGGTGGCGGATGCCAACGCAATTGGTTACTACGGCACTAATGCGTCGGGAAATGTTTTCGTCATTAGTTCAACCTTCTCAAACAATCGCATTGGTGTTGCTCCGAACTCTCAGAAAGCAGAGAAATTGGCTCCACAACGCGAAACTTTCGTAGTGGGAAATCGAGTTCTTAACAACGACAACCCTCGGGCTCCACAAGTACCCGATGGTGCATTCGGATTGGGCATCGCAATTGGCGGCGGCACTACGAATGACGTCACACGCAATTTGGTGATTGGACACGATGTTGCCGGAATCTCTGTGATGACCCTTGGAGAATTTGCTCCGGAAAACAATCGAGTGGAAGCCAATGTGACTCGGGACAACAAAATAGATCTTGCTTACTTGGTGGGAGACGATGGAAAGGTGAGGGGAAACTGTTTTGTCAAAAACACTTTCTCGCAGTCCCTGCCACTAAACATCGAAATGGTTCTTGGTTGCGCCGGTACTGCATCCACGATTGCGCCGGTCTCGTTGGCGCCGTACAAGGCTCCGCCTGCCGTTGATTACAAGACAATCCCGGCACCTAAGAACCAAAACAGTTTGACCTCCCGCGAGTTGAAGAATCTCGAAGCGATTCCTCAGTTTTCTGTCCCCGACATCTCTCTAATCTTGGTGCCGTCGTGATGCGACGAATTCTCGTGTCTTTGTTGCTTCTCTTCTCTGTTGTGGCGTGCGGCGGAGAAGAAAAGGTCTCGCAGCGTCCCTTGTCAAATGAAGAAGCCAGCCTGCTTTCCGAGGTTCAGTATCAGAATTACGAAATTGGTGGGGCCGACTTCTCGGTGAGTGCAGCGTTTCTGGGGATGGGTGAGACTTTGTCGATGACTGGATTTGTTGATTGGAAGAACCACACCGGCCGGGCAACTGTGTCCGCTCAAGGTAAAGAATCGGGAATCGTAGAAGTGTTGTGGAACTCCAACATGGTGTTAGAGCATCATCCCGTGATTTCGAAAACTCTGGAGTCCATGGGTTCACCGGGAATTGAATATGTTGCTCGCGAGCCTGACACAACAAATCGGTTAATAGACCGCGCCATCAGCATCATTATTTCGCTCGCATCAAAAGAACGCGAGAATGCATTGCTCATTCAGCAAAAAGAGGGCTCTGTATTCATGAGAAATGATTCGCTACGTCAGAAAGACGTGCTGGTGATGAGGTACGGCAAGAGCTTGCGGTATTGGGTTGACCCGGCAGCTGTTAAGTTGCTGCGTTTTGAGGGTGATTCGTCTGCAGGAACGGCCCCAATAGTTGTTGATTTGTTGGCGTTCGGCGAACGAAAGGTGGAGGCTCCAACACCGCAATCAATCGTGGCGGCCGACAACATCAAAGAACTGTATGACGCCTCGCTCGCCTCGTAAGTTTCTCGGCGTGATGTTTCTTGCGGTGGTGCTTTCTTCCTGTTCCACTTCTGGGCCTTCAGCGTCGGACAAACAATTCGTTGGCGAGATGATTCCGCATCACAATGTCGGAGTCGATTTACTTCAAATTGGTCAACTGCGCAGCAACGATGTGCGTGTTCGCCGGATGATTTTCGATATGGGGGACTACCACCACCAAGACCTACATACCCTTGAGATGTATGCACAAGATTGGGAAGTTGCCGAATCGAAAAATTTTGACGGAAACATCTCAAATATGGAACTAACTCGTCTTCGAAGCGCAAAAGGTCACGAGCATGATCTCATGTGGCTAGAACTGATGATTCGCCATCACGAAGGAGCACTCGTCATTGCTCGTCGCGTTTTGCAATTTGGTGGGAATGAAAATCTGCAAACAATGGCAAGAAGCGTCATCACTGTGCAAGCAGATGAAATAGTTCAGATGGTGAGGCTTAGGAAGGACCTATGCAGTCTTCATTCAACTTGCTAGATAATTTGTGCGCGCAATTAGGAGAGAGACACCATGGCAGATGAGATGGTTGCCCAGTCGAAATAGTCGCGCCATGCAGAAATTTTGTTATTTGTAACTTCAAAAACTCCGGTGACTGGCAACTCTGCCCACCCTTTGCTGAGTTGATGCCGATCTAGGCGTTCCATAAAAACAACATTGCCTGCTACAGCGACATTCTTGATCACCCATTCATTGGTAATGGTTGGCCCGAAGAAGGGTTCCAAGACCGAGCGAATGCCCGAAGGGCCAACAACGGTTCCCGCCGAAACACCAAGCGGCATGTTGCAGTAGACCACGTCGTCGGTTACGTATGTCATGGCAGTGTCGTAATCCAACTTCTCCATGGCTGACATGAAGAGTCGCACAATTTCTTCTGGCGTTTGCGTGCTCATTTCATTGATTCACTTTCTTTAATGGGAATGAATTGATCAGACATAAAGATTCCAACTAGACCAAAGACAATCGCAGCGAGTACCACATGTGATGCTGGTCCTTGATGTCCATAAAATTGAGGCGCAAACGCCGTAGTTAGTGAATCGAAAGCAATTGCACCCGTGTTTGCCACGTACAGAGACTCACGTTGATGAACTGAGAACTTTCTTGCAATTGCTCGAACAAGCACAACAAAAGTGGGCCCGGATGCGAAAGCGAAAGCAAAAACAAATATTCGCGGTGTTGTGTTGAGAAAGTAGGTCTCCGGAATCAACCTGATGAATAAACCGAGGATTGCTGCGATTGCAATGCCTAATAAGAACATCGATAGGTACTGCATCTGTCGAAGCAACATGTTCCCCTAATTTTGTAGTGCTAACTACAAAAGACCATAACTAATGACGCTGGTAAAGTCAAGCAAGTGGGGACAAGACACTCGCAAGAAGATATGTTGACGGCGGCAGTGTCTGTCGTTCTGCAAGACGGTCTGAGCGGATTGACGTTCGCGAAAGTGGCTGAGCACCTTGGGGTTAGTGACCGAATGGTCGTGTACTACTTTCCAACCAAAGACTTTCTGACAGAGTCCGTTGTGTCATCCCTTGCTGAGAGCCTGATTGCTTCTCTCGGCACGGCGTTTGGAGACGAGGAGCTTGAACTTGATGATCTGGCCCGACGAGCATGGCCTGTTCTTGCTACGCGGAAAAATGACCCAGTATTTCGCGTGTTCTTTGAGTTGGTTGGTTATGCAAGCGCTCGGATTGAACCGTATTCCCGACTCTCAAAAGAAATCCTGAATGAATGGGCCAAATGGTTGGAGAGTCGGGTGGTGGGGAAGACGGTGGAAGGCAAGCGAGCAAAAGCTCTCGCGTTGATGGCGCAGATAGACGGGCTGCTACTGCTTCGACAGACTCTCGGTCCCAAGTCGGCCGACGCCGCGTTTAGACATGCATTTTTTGATGAACGTAAATAAAGAAAAAGCCCGCCGCATTTCTGCGACGGGCCAGATCTTTCAATGTGGATTTACTTCAAATCGAAGCGATCCAAGTTCATGACTTTGGTCCATGCCTTTACGAAATCGCGAACAAACTTTTCTCGGTTGTCGTGTTGCGCATAAACCTCTGCAATTGCACGTAACTGTGAGTTAGAGCCAAAGATGAGGTCGTTTCGAGTTCCGGTCCAGACCACTTTGCCAGTGACGCGGCTGCGACCTTCGAATATCTCTTCTGACTTGTCCGTGGGGACCCACTCATAGTCCATGCTCAATACATTGACAAAGAAGTCGTTAGTGAGTACACCGACCTTCTCCGTGAATACGCCGTGTGATGACCCCTTGAAGTTGGCTCCGATAACACGAAGACCTGCGACAAGAACAGTCATTTCAGGGGCAGTCAAATTGAGAAGTGTCGCTTTCTCTAGCAAGAGCTGCTCAGTTGTTTGCGCATGGCCTGGACGCAAGTAGTTACGGAATCCATCGAAAGTTGGCTCGAGGTACTTGAACGAATCTGCATCTGTTTGTTCTTGTGTTGCATCGCCGCGACCTGGTGCAAACGGAACTTCGACTGAATGTCCAGCTGCCTCAATTGCTTTCTCAACGCCAACGTTTCCGCCCAGCACGATGAGATCTGCAACAGAGATTCCAGTTTCCTTGCTGAGGTCTTCGTACACGGCGAGAACCTTCTGAAGTTCTGCTGGGTTGTTGGCTTCCCAATTCTTCTGGGGCTCGAGACGAAGACGAGCACCATTTGCTCCACCGCGATTGTCTGTTCCACGGAA
>JACCDP010858986.1_pt1 | contig 12780 bp, 9 predicted proteins | sample 7445841 | NCBI WGS metagenome assembly JACCDP01 (sample SAMN15323441, study PRJNA562643) | freshwater metagenome | isolation source: river surface water | place: USA:Blue River Watershed | collected 2017-08-17
CAGGTCCAGGTCGACGAACTCGTCCACGTAGCTGTGGCAGTTGCCGCCCAGGTGTTTGATGGCTGGCCCGCGCGCCTCGGCGCTGATGCGCTCGATCAGCCCCTTGCCGCCGCGCGGGATGATGACGTCTACCCACTGCGGCTGGCTGATCAACAGCCCCACGGCGGCGCGGTCCGTCGTGTTGACGAGTTGCACGGCGGCGCGCGGCAGGCCGGCTTCTTCGAGCGACGCAGCGACGAGCTCGGCCAGCGCGAGGTTGGAGTGGATGGCCTCCGAGCCGCCGCGCAGGATGCAGGCGTTGCCGCTCTTGATGGCCAGCGACGCGGCCTCGATAGTCACGTTGGGGCGGCTCTCGTAGATCATGCCGAACACGCCCAGCGGCACGCGCATCTGGCCCACGCTGATGCCGGTGGGGCGGCGCTTCACGCCGGTGATCTCGCCGATGGGGTCGGGCATGGCGGCGATCTGCTCGCAGCCCTCGGCCACCGTGGCCAGCGTCTTGGCGTCGAGCTTGAGGCGGTCGCGCAGCGGACCGCTCAGTTCAGCGGAGCCTGCCAGGTCGCGGGCGTTGGCCTCGGCCAAGGCGGGGCCCGCCTCGCGCAGACGGCGGGCCAGGGCCAGCAGCGCGGCGTTCTTGGCGGCCGTGGAAGCGGCGGCCATCGTCGTGGCGGCAACGCGGGCGGCGCGGCCGAGGTCGTCCATGTAGGCGGTGAGGCTCATGGCCTCATTGTCCCAAAGCGACGCTGTGCAGCCCTTCGCGATGGCCCTAGTCGACATTCAGCGTGTACGTCACCGCCTGCGACATGCCCGGCAGGATGCCGCCGAAGTTCAGCGTGTAGCGCCCCTTCTTCAGTGGGCCCAGCGCGACGTAGAAGCCGTTGCCGGCCGCCAGCGTGTCGTCGTCGTCGCTGAGGTGAAAGCAGCGGCGCGTGACCTGGCGGTGCGCCTCCAGGCCGGCGAAGCGCTTGCCGTTGACTTCCAGCAGCAGCGCATCGGGCGCGGGCACCAGGCGCGCAGCGCGCTGCTTCAGCGACACGCAGCTCTCGTCCTCGTCGTCGGGCTCGACGGTGATGTAGTTGATGAGCGGGAAGAACAGCGTCTTGCCCGCCGGCACATGGCAGCTGCGGATGGTGCGCGCCGAGCCGTAAGTGCCGGCGAGGAACCACACCGCGCCTTCCTGCCCGCTGGCGCAGTAGCGGCCGTCGCGGTCGGCGACGGGGCTGTCCTCGTCGTCGAAGGACAGCGCCCAGCGCCACCAGCGCTTGGACCACTCCTCCTGAGCCACACCGGCCACGGGCTTGGTGGGTGGGATCAGCGGCGCGGCCTGGGCGTGAGCCGACTGTGCAACGGCCAGCAGCAGCGCAGCGGCTGCCAACGTGACGGAAAGGCGCATCTTGTTTTCCCTGTTCATCTGCGCTGGCCGGGGCGCTCCATGGCGACCTCCGACAAGCGAAAACCCAATTTTTCGTAGAAGGCCGACACGCCGTCGCGGCCGGCGCGCAACACCCAGGTCATGCGGTCATCGCTGCCCATCGCCGCCCGCACAAGCGCGCTGCCGATGCCGCGGCCACGGCAGGCTTCGGCGACGACGACCATCGAGATGTAGCCATTGAACATGCCGTCAGTGATGCCACGCAGGAAGCCGACGACACGGTCGTCATCCACGGCCACCAGCGCGACCTGGGACTGGCTGACAAGACGCCGGAAGACCATCGGATCCTCGACGCGTGGTCCCCAGCGGTTATCGACAAGCAGCTGGCGCGCAGCCTCGATCTCGTCAGGCCGGATAGTGCGGATAACCATTCAATTGCCGAACATCATCCGCCGGGCCAGGGCGGCCTTCAGCGGCGTCGCCAGCTCCAGGCCCGCCAGCGCCAGGCCGCGCAGGCCTGGCAGGCCCGGCAGCCGCCACGCGAAGCTGCGGGCGAGGAAGTCGGTGGCGGCGATCATGGGCCAGCGGTCGGGCGCGCGCTGGCGCTCGACGCCGGCCAGCGCGGCGTCCAGCGTCTGGCCGGTTTGGGCGGCCGCCTCGGTCCATTCACGCAGCGCGTCCACCAGCACTTGCGCGTCGCGCAACCCGAGGTTCAGGCCCTGGCCGGCCACGGGGTGCAGCGTCTGCGCCGCGTTGCCGATGCGCAGCGTGCGGCCGTTCAGCAGGCGGGTCTCGGCGTTCAGGCCCAGCGGAAAGCACTTCAGCGGCGAGATACCGGTGAGCCGGCCGGCCACGGCGGGCAGTTGCTGCTGGATGACAACCAGCCGCTGCGCGTCGCTGAGCGTGGCGATGTCGTCCTCGGCCTGGGGCAGGCACCACACCAGCGCGGCACGCGGGCCTTGCGCGTCGTCGGGCAGCGGCAGCAGCGCCAGCGGCCCGTTGCGCGTGAAGCGCTCGACGGCCAGGCCCTGCAACCCCGGCGCGGCCAGCCGCACGGTGCCCACCCAGGCGTTCTGGCGGTAGTCGCTGCGCAGCCTGAAGCCCCCCGGGCTGCCCAGCGCCGGCGCGGCGCGGCTCACCTGCTCGGTGAACACGCCGCCCTCGGCGACCACGGCCAGGTCGAACCGCTCGGCCAGGTGGGCGTCGCCGCTGTCGAGCTCCACGCCGGCCGGTTCCTGGCGCAGCGCATGCACGGCCGTGCCGAAGCGCGTGAACAGCCGCTGCGGCTGCTGGGCCGCACGGTCCAGCCAGCGCTGCTGCAGTGGCGCCACCAAGGCGCCGTAAGGCAGCACGGCGCCCAGCTGCGGCACGCCCAGTTCGGCGGCATGCAGGCGCACCTCGCCGGCCAGCGGCGACGGCGGCGCCTGGCTGATGTGCACGGTGCGGATGGCTTCGGCCGCTGCCGGCTGCCAGGCCTGCAGGCGCTGCAGCAGCCGCACGCTGCCGAGGTTGAGCGCCAAGGTGCGCGCGTCGCCGCTGACGTCGCGGTCCAGCGGGCGGGAGTCGAAGAGGTGGATGGTGGCGGCGGGCAGGCGCTCGGCGGCCAGCAGCGCGAGCGCCAGGCCCGCAGGCCCGGCGCCGATGACGGCGAGGTTCATGGCCGCAACGATAACCGCCCGGCACACGCGTCCATGCAAGCCGCCGTAAGCTGCCGCACTTTCCGTTGCACCCACAGGACTCGCCCATGCAATACCGCCGACTCGGCCGCGCCGGCCTCCAGGTGTCCGAACTCTCCCTCGGCTCCTGGGTCACGTATCACAACCAGGTCGACACCAAGGCCGCCAGCGAGATGCTGGCCGCCGCCTTCGACGCCGGCATCAACTTCTTCGACAACGCCGAGGTCTATGCGCAAGGCGAGAGCGAGGTCGTCATGGGCCAGGCCTTCAAGGCGCTGGGCTGGAACCGGCTGGACTACATCGTCTCCAGCAAATTCTTCTGGGGCCTGGCCCGGGACGGCGTGACCACCGTCAGCCGCAAGGACACGCTGAACCGCAAATACCTGATGCAGGCCGTGGACGGGTCGCTCAAGCGCCTGCAGCTCGAGCACATCGACCTGATCTACTGCCACCGGCCCGACCCGCACACGCCCATCGAGGAAACGGTGTGGGCCATGAGCGACATCATCCGCCAGGGCAAGGCGCTGTACTGGGGCACCAGCGAGTGGAGCGCCGCCGACATCCGCGCCGCCTGGGACATCGCCGAGCGCCACCACCTGCACAAGCCCGTCGTCGAGCAGCCGCAGTACCACCTGTTCCACCGCCAGCGCGTCGAGCAGGAATACGCGCGGCTCTACGAGGACATCGGGCTGGGCCTGACGACCTGGAGCCCGCTGGCCTCCGGCCTGCTGACCGGCAAATACCGCGACGGCATTCCCGCCGGCAGCCGCGCGGCGCTGGAAAGCATGAGCTGGCTGCGCGACAAGGTGCAGGACAAGGCCCGCAACGACGCCGTCGTGAAGCTCGGCGCCATCGCCGAGGAGCTCGGCTGCAACACGTCGCAGCTCGCCATCGCCTGGGCCAACCGCAACCCGCGCGTGTCCAGCGTCATCCTCGGCGCCAGCCGCATGGAGCAGCTGCAGAACAACCTGGCCGCCCTGGCCGTCACGCCCAAGCTGACGGCCGACGTGGTGGAGCGCATCGACGCCATCGCACGGCCGCTGGCGGCCTGACGCGGCTCAGCCGGCCACCGGCCCGGCGACCGGCACCCACACGCGAAAGCGGGTGCCCTCGCCGGGGGCGGACTGCACCTCGATGCGGCCGCCGTGCTTCTGCACGATGGAGAACGACATCGACAGGCCCAGCCCCGTGCCCTGGCCCACGGGCTTGGTCGTGTAGAACGGCTCGAAGATGCGGCGCTGCACCTCGGGCGTCATGCCGCAGCCGTCGTCGGCCACCTCGATCCAGACCCAGTCGCGCTCGCCCTGCTCCGCCACGCCGGTCGCCAGCGTGATGACGCCGCGACGGTCCGTCGGCATCGCATGCGCGGCGTTGACGATGAGGTTCATGAACACCTGATTGAGCTGACCGGCCAGGCAGCGCACGGGCGGCAGCGTGCCGTACTGGCGCTTCACGTCGGCCCGGTATTTGACCTCGTTCATGACGACGTTGAGCGTGGACTCCAGGCCGGCGTTGAGGTCGGCGTCCTGCCAGTCGGCGTGGTCCACGCGCGAGAAGTCCTTCAGGTCCTGCACGATTTTGCGCACGCGCGACAAGCCCTCCTCGCTCTCGTTGAGCAGCATGGGCAGGTCTTCGGCGATGAACTCCAGGTCGGCAGCCTTCTCCATCGCCGCCAGCTCGGCATCGCTCGTGCCGCGCCCGCGGGCCCCGTAGGCCTGGATCAGCGCAAGCAGTTGCTCGACATAGCGCCGCAACGTGCCGAGGTTGGAGTTGACGAAGCCGATGGGGTTGTTGATCTCGTGGGCCACGCCGGCGGCCAGCTGGCCGATCGAGGCCATCTTCTCGGACTGCAGCAGCTGGTTCTGCGCCTCTTCGAGCCGCGCGTTGGTCTCCTGGATGTTGCGGTAGTTGCGCACCAGCTCCTCCTGCGCGCGCATGACGTCGCTGTGGTCCTGCAACAACCACCACATGCCCGGCGCGCTGCCCTCGGGGTTGGATGCATAGGCGATGAGCTGCACCCAGATGCGCCGGCCCGTCCAGGTCTGCAGCCACATCTCCTGCACGAGCGAGGTGTCGGCGCGCAGCGCGTTGGCGGCCATGCGGTCGAGGTCGTGGAAATCGGCATCGTCCAGGAAGAAGCGGCGCAGCGGCACGTCGGTCGCCGCCACATCGTCCGGCAGGTCGAGGATCTCGGCGAACTTCTTGTTGCTGCGCGTGATCTGCATGTCGCGCGTGGAGATGATGCCGACCGACGCGTTCTCCAGGAAGGCCTCCAGCTCCCGGTGCGTCAGCCGCAGCTCGGCGGTGCGCTGCTCGACGATGGACTCCAGCGCGGCCTGGTGGCGGCGCAGCTGCTCTTCGGCCTGGTGGCGGGTGGTGACGTCCTGCAGCGTCTCGATGGCACCCATCACCTGGCCGTCGATGCCGCGCAGCGGCGCGGCCGTCACATACAGCCAGCGCCCGGCCGGGCCCAGCTGTGGAAAGAAGCCTTCGTAGGCGAAGCTGTCGGGCAGCAGTGGCGAGCGCTGCAAGTCGGCCCCGTAGTACAGCGGGCCGTCGGCCTCGACGCGGCCGTCGACGATCAGCTCGGCCAGCGTCGGCCGCGCCTGCGCGTGGAAGGCGCGCCAGGTCTCGTCGCCGCCCAGCATCTGCGACGCGGGCTGGCCGGTGAGCTGCGCGCAGGCGGCGTTCCAGTGCGTGACGCGGTGGCCGCTGTCGAGCACGTAGCTGGCCACCGGCCCGTTCTCGACGATCTGGTACATCACGCGGCCCACCTCCAGCAGGCTGTTCTGCACGTGGCGCATGTCGCTGAGGTCCTGGCAGCTCAGCAGCACCAGCGGCGCGGCACCGCCCTCCCTGGCGAGGCGGCGCGCGGTGATTTCGAGGTGCCGGCTGCTGCCGCTGGCGCTCACGGCCTCGATTTCCATCGTCGGCAGCGCCTCGTCGCTGCCCAGGCAGCGGCGCCCGTAGTCGCGCAGCGAGAGCTGCTGCGTGTCCGCCGCCCAGGCCTCAGGCGCCAGCAGCGCCAGCTCGTCGGCGCTGCGGCCCAGCAGGCGCAGCATGGCGTCGTTGGCGAACACGATGCGCTCGCCGTCGTGCGCCAGCAGCGGTGCGCACACCGCCTCCAGCCCCGCACGCAGGCCGGGCGGCAGGGGCTGGGCGTCGTTCATGGCCCGAACGCGCCGACGGCGTCCAGCACGTAGGCGCCGTCGCTGCTCCACTCCACCCGCGTGATGCCGGGTTCCATGCGCTCCAGCCGGCGCCGCTCGGCTTCCTGCGGCGTCAGCTCGCCCTGGCTCAGCCGCTGGCGCTCGGCCAGCAGCTGGGTCTCGACGGCCTGGTGGTATTCGTTGAGCTGCTCGTGCACGACGGCCAGCAGCTCGGGCTCGTTCCAGGGTTTTGACAGGAACTGCGCGATGCGTGCCGAGTTGATGGCGTCGGCCAGGCCTTCGAAGTCGGCATGCGCAGACAGGATGACGCGCCGGCACTCGGGCTGGCGTTCGCGCAGCCGGGCCAGGAACTGCGCGCCGTTCATGCCGGGCATGCGGAAGTCGCTGATGGCCAGGGCGAAGGTCTGCTCCTCGGCGCGCGCCAGTGCGGCCGCAGGGTCGGTGAACAGCTCCGTGCGCAGCGCCGGCCACAGGCCTTCGGTGACCCCACGGCGCAGCGTGCGCACGAGGGCGTGCAGGATGGCCGACTCGTCGTCGACGAGCAGCACATGCTGGGGTTCGATGCGGGAGGCGGTGGCGAGGCTGGGCATGGGCGTTCTCGTTCTCTGCTGAAGGTCAGGCCGGGATGGCTTGCGGGCGGGTGTCGCGGATGCGGAAACAGACGTCCAGGCCCTCCCGCGCCAGCAGGTCCCGGATCGTCGCGATGACGGGGGCGTCGAACACGAAGCCGGCGGCCAGCAGCAAGGTGCCCTGCGGGCTGAGCAGGTCCTGCGCCATGACCATGCCGGGCGCCAGCTCCGCCGCCGACAGCTCGCGTTCGCGCTGCGCCGGCGGCGGCGCGGTGCTCAGCAGGCGGTCGAACGCGGTCACCACATCGGACAGGTAAAGGGTGCCCGCAGCGCCCAGCACGGCCGCACGGGCTTGCGCCGACGTGTGGCGGCGCTCGGACAGGCGGCCGGCCTGCAAGCCCTCATAGGTTGCAGCCAGGCCGACGATCTGCGCCGCCACGGGCAGGTCCGCGCCGCCGATGCCGTCGGGAAAGCCGTGCCCGTCCAGCCGCTCCTGGTGCCAGCGCACCAGCCGCGCGGCGCTGCGCAGGCCGGACAGCGGCATCAGCGCGGCCTCGCCCTGCAGCGGATAGCGGCGGTAGCGGATCAGGTCGTCATCACGCATGAGCGACACGGGCTTGCGCAGCAGCGCGTCGGGCAGGCCGATCTTGCCCACCTCGTGCAGCAAGCCGGCCACATAGCACTCCTCCTGCTGCGTGGGCGGCAGGTTCATCGCCTCGGCCAGGCGCCGCGCCAGCTGGCCCACGCGCTCCGAGTAGCCGGCCAGCCCGCCGTCGCGCAGCTCCATCAGCGCCGCAAACACCTTGATGGACAGCATGAAGTGCTCGCGCTGCTCGGCGAAGGCCTGTTCCAGCATGGCGTTCACCTGCGACAGCTCGGCCGTGCGGGCGGCCACGCGGCGCTCCAGCTGCTCGTTGTGCTCACGGGTGAGCGCGAGCAGCCGCTGGTTCTCCATGCGCAGGCGGTAGCGCTCCAGCGCATCGCGAACGGCCATCAGGACTTCGTTGTCGTCCCAGGGCTTGGCGATGTAGCGCTGGATCTCGCCGTGGTTGATGGCGGCAATCGTCGAGCCGATGTCGGCGTAGCCGGTGAGCAGCAGCCGGGCCACGTCGGGCCAGCGCTCGCGCACGGCCTGCAGCAGCTGCGCGCCATCCATGCCGGGCATGCGCATGTCCGACAGCACCAGGTCGACCTTCTCCTGCGCCAGCATCTCCAGCGCCGCCGCACCGCTGTCGGCCAGCAGCACGCGGTAGCCGTGGGGGCGGAACAACCGCCGCAGCGCGCTGAGGATCGAGGGCTCGTCGTCCACGAACAGCAGCGTCGCCGGGGCATCGGCGGGCGGCACGGGAGCGGGTGGTGCGAGGGGCGCGTCCATGGGGGAACTCCGGCGGCCCCGGACTCACCAGGTGGTTCAGCAGGACCGTGACCCCAGTCTGCCGCAAATTGATAAAATCGCGCAACACCAATTGATACAACTACCGCACAGCCGCCACTAGTTCACGCTGTGGCCCGGCAAAGGCGGTGCGGCCCCGGGGCTTTCCCGGGCGGGGCCGGGGCTCGGCAGGTGTCGGGCGTCGTTGAGAATGCCGGGATGAGGGTCGACATAACGAAAGGGTGCGTAGCCCTGGTGATCGTGTTGGGGCTGGTCGGAACGGTGCACGCCGTGGTGCCGCGCTTCGAGCCCGTGGGCGAATCCGGCGCCGTCCGTGACAACGTCGTCTCCGCGTTAGCCCTCGATGCCCACGGCCTGCTGTGGGCCGGCTCGCCCGAAGGGCTGATGCGCTTCGACGGCTATACCTTCAAGCATCACGCGCTGGCCGCGCCCGACGGGCAGCTGCTGCCCGAGCAGTTCGTGCGCGCCATGCTGCCCGACCCGCGCGGCTGGATGTGGGTGGCGGCCGGCAACAGCGGCCTGATACGCATGGACCTGGCCACCGGTCGATGGGCGCGTTGGGCCCGCGACGGCCATTCCGCCGACGAGGCCGCACCGGCCGCCAACACCGTGCGCACGCTGGCGCTGGAGAAAGACGGCACGCTGTGGATCGGCGGCAGCGGCGGGTTGGACCGCTTCGACGTCAAGCGCGAACGCTTCACGCACCACCGCGGCCGCGAGGACGGCCTGCCCGACCCCCGCGTGCAGACGCTGCTGGTGGACCGCCAGGGCACGCTGTGGATAGGCACCTGGCGCGGCCTGGCGCGCAAGGCGCCGGACGGCCCCATCGAGACGCTGGACGTGGGCCTGTCCGACCAGCTCGTCACGCTGCTGGCCGAGACGCTGGACGGCCGCATCATCGCGGGCACCGCGCAGGGGCGGCTGAAGGCGTTGTCCACCGCCGGCCAGGCCTTGCCCTTCAGCCCGGGATCGCCCGCCGACGGCTCGGCCAGCGTCTGGCCCGTCATGGCCATGGCGCAGCCGGATGCCGACGAGCTGTGGTTCGGCGACTCGTCGGGCCTGTCGCGGCGCCGTGCCAGCGACGGCGCCCTCATCGAACGGCTGTCGGCCGCGGCCGGTGCCGCCGCCGGCCCCCGCAGCGACGTGCGTGCGCTGCTGCGCGACCCCTCCGGCACCATCTGGGCCGGCAGCTACGGCGGCGGGCTGATGCGCCATGTACCGTCACTGCCGGGTCTGTCCATGGTGCGCGACGGCATCGGCCCGGCGGCGCTGGATGTGCGCAGCATCCTGCAGTTGAAGAACGGCGAGATCTGGCTGGGCACACTGGCCGGCGGCATCGAGCGCCGCGACCGCAACCTGCAGCCCATCGCCCACATCGCGCCGGGCGCCGGCGGCTTGCCGGCCGGCCGCATCAACGCGCTCGGCCAGACGGCGGACGGCTCGGTCTGGGTGGCCGTCGACACGCAGCTCATGCGCTTCGACGAACGCGGCCGCCTGAAGGAAACCATGCGCAGCGGCAACGCGGTGCCACGGCGCTTCCATGCGGGAGACGACGGCGCGCTGTGGATCGCAACGCTGGACGGGCTGATGCGCTGGACGCCCCGGCAACCGCAGATGCGCCCCGTGGCCACGGCCGGCCTCGTGGGTGGCACCGGCGAACTCAACGCCTTCGCGCGGCTGCCGGACGGCAGCCTGTGGGCCGGCGGCGCGGCGGGGTTGCTGCGCGTCGCCTCGCCGGCTGATGACGAGCCGGTGGCCGAGTGGGTCGATGCCAAGGGCCTGACCGGCCAGACCGTGCTGGGCATGGCGGTGGACCTGGCGGGCCGCTTGTGGGTGGACACCGGCACCGGCCTGCATCGGCTGGTGGAGAGCCATGGCAACCATGCGCGCTTCGAGGCCGTCGCGGCATCGGACGCCGGCGGCGCCTTCGGCGCCAACCTGCTGGTCGACAAGCGCGGGCGCATCTGGTCGCAGCGCAACATGTTCGACCCGCGCACCGGCGAGCGCCGCGAGCTCGGCGCCGCCGACGGGGCCGACCTCGGCACCGGCTGGTTCCGCGCCTACGCGCCGCTCGACGACGGCCGCATGCTGTTCGGCGGCGCGCGCGGGCTGCTCATCGTCGACCCCGACCGCTTCTCGCCCTGGTCCTACCGGCCGCCGCTGGTCATCTCGGACCTGCGCGTCGACGGCGAGGAGCGCGCACTGCCGGCCGGCGCCGACCAGCTCGTGCTGGGCCCGGGCGAGCGGGCCTTCACGCTGGCGTTCGCGTCGCTGGACTACAGCCAGCCTGCGCGCAACCGCTACCGCTACCGGCTGCAGGGCATGGACGACGGCTGGGTGGACGGCACGCTGGGCCGCACGGCCACCTACACCAACCTCTCGCCGGGCCACTACCGGCTGCACATGCAGGGCAGCAACCGCGACGGCGTTTGGGGCTCGGCCGAGCGGGTGGTCGACGTCGTCGTGCGGGCGGCCTGGTGGCAGACCGGCTGGGCGCGCGCTCTGGCCGCCCTGGCCGCCGTGGGCCTGGTGGCCGGCATCGTGCGCATGCGCACGCGGCTGCTACTGCACCGCCACCGCGTGCTGGAAGCGCGCGTGCAGGAGCGCACCGAGGCGCTGGAGGCCTCCACGGCCGCGCTGACGGCCAAGTCCGCCGAGCTCGAGGAAGCCTGCGTCACCGACCCGCTGACCGGCCTGCGCAACCGGCGCTTCCTGGACCGCCAGCTGCCGGCCGACGCGGCCCTGGCCGTGCGGCATTACGAGCCCATCGCCAGCATCCCGAGCCCGGGCGGTAGCGAGCAGGACCTGCTGTTCTTCCTCATCGACATCGACCACTTCAAGCGCATCAACGACGCCCACGGCCACATGGCCGGCGACGCCGTCTTGACGCAGATGCGCGGCCGCCTGGAGCAGGTGTTCCGCTCGACGGACTACCTGGTGCGCTGGGGTGGGGAGGAGTTCCTCATCGTCGCGCGCGGCACGCCGCGTTCACGCGCCGCCGAGCTGGCCGAGCGCGCCCGCCAGGCCATCGCCGCCCGGCCTTTCGAGCTGGACGGCGGCTTCCGGCTGTCGCTGACCAGCTCGGTGGGTTTCAGCGCCTTCCCGCTGTGTACGCGCCTGCCGGCCGTGCTGGACTGGCACGCCGCCATCGACCTGGCCGATGCCGCGCTGTACGAGGCCAAGGACATCGGCCGCAACGCCTGGGTCGGCCTGGTCGACGCCGAAGCACAGAGCGAGACCGAGCTGCGCGACGACGCCCGGCTGCGGCTGGACGAGTGGGTGAAGACGGGCCGGTTGACGCAGCTCAGCTCGCGCATGGCGCTGTGAGCGGGCCCGGCCCGGGGGTGCGTCAGGCGCCCGGCGCCGCTGGAGCCAGGTTCAGCGCCGGCCCCCAGCCGAACGGTGCCGGCAAGGCCGACAGGATGCGCTGGCGCAGCGGCGCGTAGGCCTCGTCCACGGCCTGGCCGGCGCGTGGCGCGAGCGGGTCCGTGTGCGCGCCGAAGGCTTCGTCGAGCTCGGCCCAGTCCTCGCCGCTGAGCACCTCGGCGGCGCGCGGCAGCACCTCGGTCTCCTCGCGCTTCATGTGGCGCAAATAGCGCGCGCTGTAGACCTTCACCTGCTGCTCGAACTTGTCGCGCCGGCTGTCGCCCATCTGCTCCCAGGCCAGCAGGCTGTGCTGCAGTTCCCGAACCGCACGCTCGCCCTGCGCATGGTCGGCCTCCAGGTCGTCCAGCGTTGCGCGCAGCGTGGGCGCTCGCGCGCGCAGCTTCGGGAACAACAGCTCGCTTTCCTTTTTGTGATGGAAGCGTTCGGGAAACTCGTCGACATAGAACAGCATGGCCCGCAACGCGCCGAAGTCCGGCGGCGTGCCCGCGTGGCGCTGCGCCTCCAGCAGCAACGGCAGCGTGCGCAGCATCGCGGCGAGCGCGTCGTGCTCTGCGCGGATGACGCGCACCGTCAGGGGCATGGGCGACGGGAACATCCTCCAAGCGTCGCGCCTCGGCGACGACCACACCTTGCGCTGGATCAAGCCGTGCAGAGGGGGCCCCGTAAAATCACCGACTTTGCCCCTCAGCTCAGGAAAGCCCCCGGCCATGACAGCATCGACCGCCTCCCCCACCCTCATGGCCAACGCGATCCGCGCCCTCGCGATGGACGCGGTGCAGGCGGCCAACTCGGGCCACCCGGGCGCCCCCATGGGCATGGCCGACATCGGCGTGGCGCTGTGGGCGCGGCACCTCAAGCACAACCCGGCCAACCCGCACTGGGCCGACCGTGACCGCTTCGTGCTGTCCAACGGCCACGGCTCGATGCTGATCTACGCGTTGCTGCACCTGACGGGTTATGACCTGCCCATCGAGGAGCTGAAGGCCTTCCGCCAGATGCACAGCAAGACGCCGGGCCACCCCGAGGTGGGCATCACCGCCGGCGTCGAGACCACCACCGGCCCGCTGGGCCAGGGCGTGACGAACGCCGTCGGCCTGGCGCTGGCCGAGAAGCTGATGGCGCGCGACTTCAACCGCGACGGCCACGAGATCGTCAACCACCACACCTATGTGTTCCTGGGCGACGGCTGCCTGATGGAAGGCATCAGCCACGA
>JACCDP010616567.1_pt1 | contig 12776 bp, 5 predicted proteins | sample 7445841 | NCBI WGS metagenome assembly JACCDP01 (sample SAMN15323441, study PRJNA562643) | freshwater metagenome | isolation source: river surface water | place: USA:Blue River Watershed | collected 2017-08-17
CCGCTGTCTACCTCGTAGGCGGCACGGGGCACTTCATGGAGTGGGACATCTCAGACCTTCCTGGAACCCAGTGGGGCTCCATCGAGCTCGACGACATCGTTTGCTTTGGCGTGGCCACCGGAGTCTCCATCTTCGGGGAAGCCTTCGACACCTTCCTGACAGACTGGGCTACCCAGAAAGTCAGAGGAGCCCTTAACGAGACAGATCCTGAAGTGGTAAACTCACTGAAGCTCCAGCTTCAAGAGCTCTCAGGCGACCTCGGCGGAAGGGTTACCGGAATTCGAATCAATCGCTCCACGATGAATCAATGGGGAGCAAGACCTTTCAGGAGATAATCCATGACGTTTAGACCAGATCCTTCGGTGCTTGTACCTATCAACAGCCAACGAGGGGTGGATGGGTCAGTATCTCCTCTCAAACTCGCCGATGGATTTTGCCGGGAACTCGAGAACGCCGACATCACCACCGCTGGAATTATCAAGAAGCGTGGCGGATACGCAACCACGGGCGGAGCTCTTCCGGTAAGTATCATTGACGATACTCTTTACGCCAAAGAATATCCCATTGGAAAACAGCCATATCTCGTCAGAGCTTATGCTCTTACCGATGGATATGGTTTGGAAAAGCTGCGAGAGTCTGTTGGGTATATGCAGCTCCCAACAGATATTGAAGACAAAAACTTTCTGGTGGAATTCTGGCAAGACCCAGATTATCCAGTAACCGAAAACACAGCATTCTATTACTACTCTGGTGGGGATGTGTACGGAGATCTTCGGTATGTATATGCTCCGCTTGCAGTGTACGCCGGTAAATATGCTTTATTTTCTCGTGACGCCTACGATTCATTCAAAGCCCACAACAGCGGTGGAGCAGGTCCAGCATGGGGTTCTTTCACTACCAGTTGGGCTTTCAGTACTGCTGCAGCCGATGTAGTTTACGGAAGAAGAAGCTATGTTTGGGAAGTCTATCCACACGATTTGATTACGGCGGTTAGCGTGGTAGGTAAGACTCTTGTTCTGTCCACTACTAAGACCTTGCCAATTGGAACTCCCGTGAAATTGCACGGACAAACGATTCAAACCACCAATGTTCCCGATGGGGTAGTCACAGGATTCGTGTCAGATACGGATCATGCCACGTATGTGACTCTGGATTTTTCTCTCTTGGAATTCCTATCTGGTGGAACTTTGAGCTTATCTTACTCTGCTGGAGAACCAGTATATTTTCGATACGTTTTCTTTCAGAACTCAACGCAAAGTTTTACGAATTTTCAAACTGACTGGAATTGCTTCATATGGGCTGCGGGAGCGAATAAATTCGTGGCCGGAGGCAACGTGGCCGTAATCTACTCCAGCGACGATAGTGTTCAGTGGGATGTGACGCTACCTGCCGGAATAACTAATATTGACTCTATCGCGTATAGTTCTAGCTTGGGAATTTACTGTGCAGCAAGTGGAACTGATTTATACTATTCGTCTAATCTGGAGACTTGGACTGCTGGAGTTGGGGGAACAGGTGAATACCAGTCGCATCTTTGTTGGAGCCCGGACCTAGGTATTTTTTGTGCTATAGGCCCTACGACAGCCGCCACTAGCCCAGACGGAATTAATTGGACTTCGGCAGCGCATGGTGCGGCTATTACCACGTCCATCAGGTTTGGCGAGATCGTCTGGAGTCCTACATTAGGTTTGTTCTGCTGTGTCCCTAACGGTCTCGGCACATATCAGGGGGTATTGACCAGTGCCGATGGGCTTGTGTGGACATCCACTCCAATAGTTGGATTTAAGGGTAATGGTGTTTGCTGGAGCCCTACTCTAGGTTTATTTTGCGCGATAAACCAAGCGGCAGTAATTATAGATGAGTTTATTTGGACAAGCCCAGATGGTATTAATTGGACCAATCGTACAGTGCCTATTAGTTATTCCTGGGCTTCAATAGAATGGAGCCCTAGTTTAGGTATTTTCTGCGCCATATCGACGAACGGACAAAAAAGTCTAACTAGCCCGGACGGAATTGTTTGGACGGATCATGTTACTGGAGTTGCGTATTCTGGGTCAGGAATAAACATAACAAAATTGCGGTGGTCTTCGACACTGTCGTTATTTTGCGCGGCTAACGCCACCCGCAGAAATAGTGGAGTTGGGGTAGTCACCAGCAGCAATGGAACAGGATGGGCAGCAGTACCCGTATACGGAGATTTTTTCTTTATCGGAACGGATAATTCAGTGTCTTTATCTACGGATGGTACATACCAGTATACCACTTCTCTGCCGGGCAGTGGTGTGGCGATTGGAGATGTGCAGACGGTTGAAAATTATTATGATGTGATAGAAGACACAAATTCCCTAGCCACTATTTCACATGGACGAGTATACTCCCTTCCTGATCCATACACATACGAGACTGTCTTTAGGGTAGATGCTCCTCCCGCCTTTTCTTCCACAGGAACGGTGACATTGACGAACGGTGTCTTTTCCGTTCCTTTTACCGATGCGTCGACCTACTATCAAGTGGGTGACACCATAGCCCAAAACACATATGATAGCTATGGAAATCTCCTATCCTCTTTGACTCTCGCCGTCACGGCTACCTCAGGTACCCATCTGACGGTAACTTCAGATGTAGTAACTTCTATTACTTATCGTAGCGGGGAAATCTGGCACTTTACCAGAAGTGCTTTAAGTATTCCTGCGGCAACTATAGTTCCAGGGATTACGTATGTTGTCCCTGTTCATGGAGATACCCTATTCTTTGGGGGGTTGGAAAGAGAATATTCCTCTCATGAACTATGGTATTCCGTCAATCTGGCGGCCTCGACACAAGAAAAATTCATTTTCCTCGCCCCAGTTATCTTCTCCAGCGGAATGTATATCTATATCCAAAAGCGATGGTCGCCGGTGGTGTGGCCATCTGAAATTCGTCCCCCCATTCCTCAGTATCAGGATACCGGTTTCGGCACATCCACCGCTTTTCGAACAGTGGTAGCCCAATACGGTCCAGTAACCTATCCGATGAATAGCGAGCTCGTATCTTCTGTCGCCTATTCCGGAGCTTGTTTCTTTGCTTCAAAAGATGACGGTATTTATCGCTTCAATGGAACGGAGGTTCATTCCTTGAAGTTGGTTCGCCCTCAAGTGGAAAGCATACGATCTATTCCTGGAACTAAAGGGCAATTTCCGATTCGCATAGGTGAGAATGGGGTCAAAATTGGAAAACAAATACAGGTGGTGTTTGTCTACTCGTACTATGATTCCACAAATAGGCTGATGGAATCTGAGTTTTCTTCCCCGGAAGAAAGTATATTCTCGCCAAAGGCAGCTACTGACGGATCTGATTATGCCGAGCTTGTGGAGTATCGTGTATGCCCTCCTCCGGCTTTGACCCAAGTAGCCACAGCAAAATTACGCTTAGACGCATATGTGAGAATCACGGATCCCTCCACTAATTCAGATGTTGATTATGTGTATTACCGAACGGTTACCCCAGCCATAGGTAAGGCAACTTCCGTGATTGTGGGGGATCTTTCTCCTGAGTATCTCGACGGGAATAAATTAGTTTACTCGATCCAAGAAGGCAGTTCTCATTGGTCGGGCCCCAAAGCAAAGTATCTGACTACTGTGGCGGACAGGTTGGTGGCTCTGAATTGCAAATCCTGGGACTATTTCAAGTTGAAGATTCCCAAAGTGTTTCGCTCGGATGGCACTTTCGGAGCTTACCTATTCTGGAGTTGTCCACACGTCACGGCAGGTGTGCCTGCCTTCACGGAAACAGATACTACCGCTCAATTTTTCATGTTCCCATTAGGAGTCTATCCCGTGGCCACCGGAGGAGCTCCGAGTACGATCACCTATCGTCCTATCGCTTCTGCTGCCGAAGTAGGAGCATATCCTACAGCATACCCGGACACCGCAGATGCTGCATATCCTTATCCTGCGTTTGTTACCAGCTCCATAGATTATACTTACGTGTGGAATGGTACTGTTGGGTGCTCTATCAATGGTGCGGCGGCACCCAGCACAAATCTAACCTTGACTTATGGAGATACTTCGGATCGATTTACTCTTACGAATGCTGCAGCTACTTCCGTCGCCGGGCAACGGGTAAAGTTGCGTTTCGCTGGAGCAGCCAGACCACAAGGACTTCCAATTGACTTTACGGGGGATTCATTTCTGACGTATTCTCCCATAGCCGCAACAACGGTAACTCTCCGTGGAACCACTCGATGGACCGATTCCTCTCTGGACGCAAATGGAGTACCGCTGGCTCTTCGCAGTACCTCTCTCCTGGAATTCCCAGAAGGGTATGTGGGGGCTGCGCCATTTACTGAGACAAACGCAAAACGTGTCTCCGCTTCCAGCGTTAAGGCTAAGGACTACGGAATCATTATTGACACGGTGGGTGGAGTCACCCAAATTCGATACACGTATCAAACCTCTTTGTCCACTCCTATCTTCCCGACGACGGGGGCCACTAAGTACTGTGTGATACATGGTCCCGGAACCTTGGGGAATATACGAAAATCTGGCACCACTGACATTTTGAGTTTCGATAGAGACTTAGTATTCGAGGTGGCCTCGGCGGCCATAACCGGCGTAGAGATAGATACCGACGATACAGGAGCTCGCATTACTCACACCCAGATCATACTATATCCTGGGGAATTCGAGATAGATGCCACTGGAGCCTATACTTGGAAGAGATTTGATATTGTTGCCGACAATACCATAGCCTTGGGAACTGAAGAATATTCAATGAATATTTTCGAAAGAGCTGCGCTTACCAATCCGTCTACGGTGTCTGGATTTACTTTACCTTCAACTACTCTTCGTGTGCAGCGAGCTACTCTTCGTATTGATACTCTGTTTGATGTGGGAGATTATGCTATTTTTGAGTTGTCCGATCAGGACATGAAAAAAATTCCTGCGGGTTTCCCTCGTTTAATGCCAGGAGCTTTCAAAGTATTAGCTAAAGGAGGGGCCGGGCCATACTATATCGACGTACAGGTTCCTTATTCCCCGGAATTCCGCTCTGCTACTACCGCTTCGGATCCTATTTATCTTGACGAATATAGCTATGTAATCAATCCTAAGAAGATTTTCACCTTAGCTAATGGAGTTCTATCTGTTCAGGTAGGATTTGGGGCGCAACCTTATGCGGCACTAAATAGGGCTTCTTATTATGGGGGGGCTGAGGCGTATGGGTATTTGAATGTGCGAGGAGCCGCATTTGACTCGGCTAATTTAGAACTATCCGGATTCTATTGCGGAACCTCTGGAACCCCGGCGACCGCTGGAACGGTTCTGGTACATACCCAACTGACTTCGATTGATTACTCTAAAATCACGGGTCTGCGCTACTCAAGCTATACTTTAGGGTTTAAGAGTATTCCAGTTCCAGCTCCGCTAAAGCTTTCCACTGCGGATTCTCTTTACGATTTGTCTCTTCCAGTGTTCTCTAAAAATCCGATTCTAACTGATGTAGGTTTGGTGCAGGTAGGTAAACGAATCACTTCGGCTATCAATACTCTGCTGCCCCAGTGGTTCTATGCGTTTAACGACACATACTTTGCGGGAAGAATAGAACTAGAGCCAAACGAAATTGCAATTACCTTCAACCGAGGAGCAGAAAAGTACACTTTGAGTTCGAGTGATTCACTTCGCCGAGCATCCCCATTTCTTTGGGATAAAGGCTTCTATTTCAGTGTAAAAACAGCGGACACTTCCACCTTCTATCAGGCCACGGTGTCTACTTCTGCCGGGTTGACCACCAAACTGAATATCACTGGGCTCACTCCGCATGCCAGCACTCTGTATCAGTCCATTACGGATAACTATCCAAACTTAATCCAGTGGACAAATCCCGTATTCTCTACGGTGGCCGCACCAAACGTCCCAATGTTTGCAGAGTCCAACACCTACGTCTTAGATACCCAGGATGATTCAGAAATTGTGGGAGCCACCGCATTCCAGAACACTCTCATCGTCCAGAAGCGAAACTCTCTTTGGAGAGGAACCTTCAGTGACGTGGACGGTTCCCTGTACTTCCAGAGAATCCAATCCCCCGTGGGAGGGTTGGCACATAACAATATGCCCACCAACTTGGAGCATATGTACTTCATAAACAAAGAAGGAGTATTCAAATTAGATGGCTCTTCTGTAGACCCTGTGTTTAAGCTCAACAATCTGTTTGCGGATCATGTGGTAAAAGACGAATACCTCATGTCCCGCACGGCAGGATTCGCCGACCATAAGAACAAGCAGCTTTACATCGGGGTTCCTTACGTCAGCTCCTACATCACCGACACCGCCGACGTAGATGGCCAGTTTGTCTACTCCTACAATGACAGTGTTCTTGGTTGGTCTGTGAACAAGGGAATGGATGCCTACAAGTGGACGTCCCTGGATGGAGAGTATTACTTCGCCTCCTCCCGAGGACGGGTCTTCCGGCTGCGTTCCGAGCCATTCCTGACCCGTTACCGTGACGGAGAGTCTGCGATACCCCTCGTGCTGTCTACCCGCTTCCTGACCGCAGGAGAGACAACCAAGTTCAAGTTCTGGCGAAACGTGCTGTTCCAGTTCGGGACCACCAGCACGTACAATATGCAGGTTTCCTACCAGCTGGACTTCAAGAGCACTGTCTACCCCTTGGAGACTTATCCGGTAACCGAAGCCTCCATTGAGAACGGAGCCAAGTGGTATGGAAACGATAGACTACTTAAAGGCTTGCGCGAAACACTCGGACAGAGGGTGAACCAAATCTCCTTCCTGTTCGAAGAGGCGACCATAGACACCGATTGCCCTATCTACTCGGTTAATGTAGAAGGGTTCCAAACTAACACAAGACTCGTTCCACAGAAGAATACTCGTGCGGGAGGGGACAGATGAGGTTTGAAGCCCAACTATTCAAGCCGACAGGCGGTGAGCCACCCGAAATGGCCGGGTTCTTTAGGCACTACGCCTTGGTTTGCAAGTATCTTACCGACAGAAATTCAACCCCATTCAAGCTGGGTGCGGATGTGTCTTTGGAGCAGGTCACTGTCTCCTTGGTACACAACCAAAAGAACACCATCCGGCACAACCAGGGGAACGCCACCAACATACTTTTCCTGGGCAGGGTTGAACTATTCAATATCTCCTCCGCCCAGACAGGCAAAATAGTGGTGACTCCTAAACTGCTGACTACTTCGCTGGTCACCGTAGGAACAGGCAGATTGGTTAGAACTTTGGCGGTGAAAGACCCCACATTATTTCAAGTGGGGGACAAAATACTCGTCGGATCGGCGTATCGGACAATTGTCAATATCGTAGGCAACGAGTTCACATTGGATGAGAACGTCATTTGTGATAAAGTGTATGTAGTTTCGCTCGCCACGGAAACCGTAACAGCATTGATATTCTGAGGTTAACATGGGATTGCGCTCAGCTTCGGGTTGGCAGACACAGGATACTCGTTCTCAATTTGGGGGTGCCACCGAACTTACTCCCAAGCAGCAGGATATGGCGGGTGCAACCAGTCCGTTGGCGTTCAATCAGCCGAATGAGCCGACTCCGAAAGAGCCGAAAGAAGAAGGAACCACCGCCGGGCAGCGAGCTCAATTTGAAGCCGAAACCAAGCAGCAGGAGCAAGCAAAACAAACCCCACAAGCCCGGCAGCAGGAGCAAGCTTCTCCTATCAGCCAAGCCGTGGAAGCTGCGGCCAGCAAACTCAGCACACTTTCCTACACCCTACGTGGATATGTGAACCAGTTCCTCCAAGGAGGCACAGCCACCGTCGGATTGGGACAAGCTAAGGAGCAGTACAAATACGACCCGGATTCGGGGAAATACGTGCTGTCCGTCTCCGATCAACAGCAGGACGTCGAACCTGTTCTCCAGGAAAAGATGCGCCAGCAAGAGAGGCTTAAACAGGGGTTAAGCCCCTTCGCCCAGCAGATCGGAGAAAAGCTGGTCGGTAAACAGTTTGGGCAAGTTCTCGAGGAGCAGTTCGGACAAGACCCACAGATTGCCAACATGCTTCAAATGGTAGAATCCCTGCAGATGCTCGAGGCGCAAGGCATGGGAACATCTCCCGAAGCCAAGGCTCTGGAAGCACAGATGCGGGAGATGGATCAATTTGGAATGGTTTCCAGTCTTCGAGAGGCGATGCAGTCATACAATAAACTCATGGGAGTCAGCCCTACCGGAGAAGAAACCAAATGGTATGGGGATCAGGGAGACACCGGATACTCTGCTTTAGACCTCGCCCAGTTGAGTTCCGATACTCTTCGTACCGAGATTGAAAAAGCTCGGGAATTCAGCTCCGGATTATTCGGAGGAGATTTCGAAGAGAATCTCAAGAAGAAATTCGACACGGAATCCGCAGAAGGACAGGCGGCAGCGAGAAGAAAAGAAGCCATGCATGCTGAGCTCATGTCTGGGTTTCAAGACTACATGGACGAAGCATCCGAAGGGTTCCAAACAGCTCGAGACACTATCGACACCGCATTCAAGGGAGCAGCAGAGGCGATAAAAGCAGAGCTCGCATTGGACGATACTCCAAGCGGCATCGCTGCCATGAAATGGTTCGAGAGCTTCCAGGAGGGGGGAGATTTCACCTCCATTCTGTACAACGCCATGAACGACCCCAACAGCGGACTTGGTGTGGAACAGCGACAGGCCATTGCCGACTTCATTGGCAAGGCCGGAAGTGGCTCCAAAGAAGGTCAGCTGTATACTTGGATTCATTCGCTTGGCACCACAGGAAAGCTTCCCATCAATATTCGTGGCGAAGACGGACTCGAGAAGACTCAATTCGTCGAGCCAACAACGGAAGACAAACTTAAGATCAACGCTCTCATGGAAAACAAAACCATGTCTCCGGAAGAGAAGACGGAGAAGATGCACGAACTGATCCGAGGCATCGGAGTGGATGCGGCGACAAACATCGGCACCACAATAGACAATGTTATGGAGATGGTGAACCGCACAGGCAGCTTGGCCGCTGGTGTTGTGGCTCTGAATCGTGGAATCGTGGAGAGTCTTAAGACGTTCGCTCAGAGCAAGACGGAAGACTTTGTCCGCCAGTCGCTGCGGATAGACGACAAAACCTGGAATGCCATGGACCCCGCCGCTAGATCCAGCCTCATTTCCCGTACGCTCACCAACATGACTCCAGAACAGAAGGAGCAGTTGGTGGGTATCTTTCACCGGAAACAGAATGAAGAAATAGACAGAAAAGACACCTATATCAATCAGTGGAAATCATCGCTGAATGGAAGACTTGCTGAGATTGATGGAGATCCGGAGAAAGGCATCCCAGGTGTTCTGGCGAACGTACAGCAGCAGATTGACGATTTGGGTGCGCAAAAAAACAAAATATACTCAACGCTTGCTGGAAATATTCAAAGTCTATTGCAGCCGGACTATGCGCTGTACAATAAGATCAACCAGCAACTAGGCAGCAATGGGTGGGTGCTCAATAATCTGAATGGCGAACAGCAGAACATGCTGTCTCAGACGCTGGCGTGGCACCAGAAACTTACGCAACTAGCTCAAGTAGATCCACAACTGGCAGCGAAGATCACTGGAGGAGCATATTCTTCCGTAGACCCAGTAGATTTGGCTGTGTCTGGTGCTCGCAACAAGGATTTTTCTGCTCTTAAGAGTCTCAACCATGCCTACTCTCAGGCCTTTGGCGATTTCGGCGGTGGAGATTACGGGGGACGAGAGAGGATATTAAAGGCCGCAACCGAACACGTAGATTCGCTATATTCCCAGTATAAATCAAATCCAAATAGTGTTCCTCCTGGGATGCTCACGCTGATGAATGTGCTTGGAGAATACGAGAATACGGATGGGGTTCTCCGGCAGAACCTCAAGCAAGTGCAGGACGCTCGGGATAAAATCGTCAATCCCGAAACCGGATACTTGGCACAGATTGAACAGCTCAGCAAATCTGCTGACTTTCCGTCCTTTACCCCGGATCAGATACTTGGATTCAGCATGCAGGTGGCAAGGGGTGTGGAAACAGGAGTTGACTGGATTACAGGAGATAAGCAGCCTCCTTCTCTCAAGGATATTGACTGGGGCAAACTCGGCGGGGAGATTGAAGACATCATCACCAACTGGGCGGGCTACGGTCCTGACGCTCTCAAGGATGAGCTGTCGAAGAAACTCGGATTCCCTGCAGACTCCATCTCCATCAAGGGCGGGGTTCCCCATATCCAGATGTCGGATGGTTCCTACGTTCCATTCTCGGATGCGCTTATTACGAAGCTCAGCTCGGCGACCACGGAAAACTTCACTCCCGAGGTTGCCGCATTGCCGGGAGAATATGCCGGAATGGAAATGGCTCCGAGTGATCTTCTCCCCGGAGCCTTGGCAAAGCTTCCGAATGAGAAACGAAAAGAGAATATCGTTACTTTTGCCGGAAAAGAAGAACCCGGGGCAATTACTAAAGCTATTTACGGGGTAGGTGACACCCTCGCAGACGTGTTTGGTTGGGGCAAAGAAGGAAAAAAACTGCCAACTCCTTCGAAGAAGGAACTGCAAGCGATAAATAAAGTATATCCGGGATACCCGTTTGACTCCACTGGAATGGGAGTGGCCATGGCCTTCTACTCCAAGAACGGCCGGTATCCAACCGAGGCCGAACTGAGAACCATAAAAGGCCGGAGTAATGGTTCCCCGGTTGAGGTAGATGCCGTGCCTACCCAGCGGTCACGAACCGCTTCTCCTATCGAAACGGACGCCCAAGTCGGTCAAGTTAAGACAATAAAACCCCCAGCTATGCCGAATAACGTCAAAAAGGACGTTGGAAAAGTATTTGGTTCCCTTGGGGCGGCACAGGGAATGCTTGTGGCAAATGCTTTCTACTCGCAGACCGGACGTTGGCCGACTGTGGCGGAACTTAAAAGCCTGAAAAAGAAGAAATAACTGAGGAGTCGATATGCCCGCATTTACGCAAGACGTCTTCGACGCCACAAAAGAAAAACCCATCACGGACGAGTACGCTAAGTATAACGAACTTCTGCAAAAGCGAGCGAAGGCCGCAGCGGAACAATACGGTGCCTGGGGTCAGCCCACCAATATCCCTAGAACTTCATTGGCAGACCAGCTCAAAGCCGAAAGAGAGTACAAGGGGGCAGAATACGGACGTCGGCAACAGGCAGCTCAACAGAAGTTCGGACTGGCGCAATCTATTGAGACATCTCGAGGAGGCATTGCCGACCGTGTCCGTGCTGCGCTCACCGGAAGAGAAGGACTCAAGCAGGACGTATGGGATCAGCAGAAGCGGATGGAACAGGAGTCTGGACTGGCTCAGCAGGAACAGGCTCTCCAGTTCCGCACCCAGATGGGTAAGATGAACTTCGCTTCGTTCCAGACAGCGGCTGAGAGAATCGACGCCATGCAACAGGCATACGCCAAAGGCACTCTCAACTTCCAGATGTTGGATGCTGCGCGAAACAACATGCTCTCTATGGTGGACATCGATAAATACTTTGCCATCCTGAAAAACAATTTCGACAATGCGCTGAAGGATGTCGAAATGAAAGGACAGAATGCTTTGGATGACGCTAGGGCTAGATTCGAAGCCGACAGCAAAAACACTGGCAGCATCATCAGTGGGCTGTTTGATATTGCTTCGGTTGCTATGAAATCGTATGCCAGTAAGGGGTCTTAATTATGAACCGACTAGCTCTTTTGTTGAACAAAATGCGTGATGCCAATTGGGTTACCCGTCCGTCGGAAGACGCAGAGGGGCAAGAATCCGTTGGGCCGCAAACAGACATCGTGAAATCAGAGGTTTCGCCTGGGGGTATGGGTGCCGAAGCGACGGGACAGTCTCCTCAACCTACCAAACCTATCAATCCCCAGGCTCTTACCTCAGTTGCTGACACCATTCAGGCGTCAGAACCGGAACAGTCTTACACTGCTCCGAAGATTGGGGAAACCCCTATGTCCAAGAAAAGAGACAAACTGGCGACTATGGGAAAACTCCAGACAATGAAGTATCCTGAACTGGCTCCGAAGAAGACACTGGCAGGAGGGGGATATGGCTCTGGAATTTTCTGATTTCGATCTTCCCCCGGAAGAGCGGGTCAAGCTCCGAGAAAAGGCATACGAATCCTTCGCCAACATCGCACAACCTGCGTATCAGGAGCAGGTAGCCCGGGAGCGGGGACAGCTGGCAGAGGACGTGTATCGTCAAGCGGCTCAGGCTGCGGCACAGGGACAGCAAGCTAAAATCGGCGGACTTCTCGGACAGGTGGCACAGACCACGGCGTCCATGCTTCCTGGGCAGCAGCAGAAAGCCGACGAGATGGCGATGCAGGGAGCGCAGATGAAGGAGGATATTACCACCTCCCGTCAGACTGCCGCCATCAATCGCTACGTGCAGAACACAGAAGACATGAAGACCAACACCGCCCGGCAGCTTGCGAACCAAGCCTTTCAGATGGGCATGGACTCCAAGCGGCTGGCGTTGGCACAGAACGCATACCTCGCTGACGAAGGCCTTCGACGCATGTACGATGACCTTCAGGCGGGAAGAGCGACTCAATACGAAGTGCAAGCTCTCACCAATAAACTTCAGCTCGAGGCAGAGAAGGCTAATTATGCCCTCAAGCAAGAAGAGGCCAAACTGCGTGGAGAGATCGATCTGCTGATAAGCCAAAAGAATATCGAAGCTGCCAAGGCTCGTTACGCAAAACTGTTGTCTCTTCAGAAAGATGCTCTGCAGAAACAGGCAAAAGCCAATGCCACGGGAGCGATTTTGGCCGGAGTATTCCAGATAGC
>JACCDP010724040.1_pt1 | contig 12774 bp, 12 predicted proteins | sample 7445841 | NCBI WGS metagenome assembly JACCDP01 (sample SAMN15323441, study PRJNA562643) | freshwater metagenome | isolation source: river surface water | place: USA:Blue River Watershed | collected 2017-08-17
AGCGCTCACCGAGCCTGTGCCCGCGCCGCACGCCAACTCGGTTTGACCACTGTTGCATTTCAAGCCGCGGACCACTTGCGTCACAACCAACTTGAAATCCACGCCACATCGCACTTCAACAAGTATTTCAATGGCATGCACAGTTACACCGAATGGTTTGACCACCATTGGATGTTGTCGGTGGCCAAGTCCTACGCTGATGATTTATTGAGTGCTGGCCCATTTGAAGTGATGGTGGCCATGGCGGTCGGCTACAACCCCGTCATCTGCAACACCTTGTATGTGTCCTACATGTCCGCAGCCGCAGACAACGGCGACATGTCGACCTCCAGTGCCGGTCTGACTGCGCAATCGGACAAAGTACGTCATCAAGCAGCGGGTCTGGCATGGGTTGAATTTTTGGTGCAACAAGATCCTGCGAATGTGCCATTGGTACAAGCCTGGATCGACAAGTGGTTTTGGCGCAGTGTGCGTCTGAGCAGCTTGGTCGCTGTGATGCAAGACTACATGCTGCCGTTTCACAGCCACAGCTGGCAAGAAATCTGGACCACCTATGTGCAGCAACCGCTGCAACAGATTTTTGAAACTTGGAAACCACTGGGGTTGACCTTGCCGAGCAACTGGGCGCAGGCCTGCGAGCAACAAGCCCATGTGAGTCATCAAACATGGTTGCGTTTGTGCCGTTACAGCGCGGGTTTGCCGCTGCATGTGTGGGCACCGAATGCTTCTGCATTGGACTGGCTGAGTCAGAAATGCCCCGGCACCTTTGATGCCATGTTCCGCCCGCACCTGATGGGCTTGGCACATCAAATCGCCCATGGCCAACGTCCGCAAGAAACCACCGCGCCGGTGCTGTGTGGCACGTGTCAACTGCCCGTCCCAGGCATGGAAGGCAGCGCAGCGCTTGCACAAGCCAAAAACTTGCAAGGTCGTTGCTTTTGCAGTTTGCCTTGTCAACACATTTTCAACCTGGACGCAGACAAACACAGCGCGCAAGCCTCCAGCAGTGCACAACGCCACAGCTGGGCCCTGCCCGCGTCACAAGCTGCTGACGGCGGTTTGTTTGACGGCTCACAAGATGAACACAACTTTAAAGAATGGAATGGTGGTGCGCAACACCCGTGAAGCGGACACCAAACTTTCACGCGGATGCCCAGCCCGAATTCGCGTGTCATGGCCAGTATTTGGGCTCAAGAAACAAACAGGAGACTCGTTCACATGAAACACAAATTCATTCTTGCATTGGGCTTGATCGCTGCTGCAAGCTTCAGCGTCAGTGCGCAAGCGCAGGACCGTTGCGGCATGGGCAATGGTAAAAAAGCCACCGGCGAACCGATTCAAATTGGTGCCATCGTGGGCAAAACCGGCCCCGAAGATTTCTCTTCTGCCGCCCGCTCTGCCGAAGCCTATTTCAAGTGCGTGAACGCCAACGGTGGCATCAACGGCCGCCCTGTGAACTACACCGTTCAAGATGACACTTGGAACCCTGAAGTGGCTTCTCAAGCCGCTTCCAAGTTGGTGAAAGACACCAAAGTGGTCGGCATGGTCGGCTCCACATCTTTCGTGGAATGCGGTGCCAACAACAAAATGTATGAGCAAGAAGGCGTGGCCGTGATTGCAGGTGTGGGCGTGCCACGTGCTTGCTTCTACGGCAAAAACTATGCAGCCTTCAACCAAGGTCCTCGCCAATCCACCATCAGCGCTGCCATGTACATCGCTGACACGTTCAAGCTGAAAAACATCACCTGTATCGCCCCCGGCATTCCCGGCTTTGGTGACTGGGTGTGTGGCGGCGTTGAAAGCTGGGGCAAAGCCAACGGCGTGAATGTCAAGCAAGTGATTTTCGATCCAGGTCAACTCGACGGCAATGCCATCGTTTTGCAAGCGCAAGCTTCCAAGCCTGACGGTATTGTGTTGGGCATGCCCCGCGGCATGATGCTGCCCATCTTGACAGCTGCTGAGCAACAAGACATGGGCAAGTCCATCAAATGGGGTTTGCCTACATCGGCTTACCACACCGAAATGCCCAAGGCTGCTGGCAAATACTGGGACGGCAAGTTGTATGTCCATATGGAACTTGAGCCCTTGGACAAAGACGGTGCTGACACCAAAAACTGGTTGGCAGTGATGGCCAAGTACGGCAACAAGAAAGACCCTATCGACTCTTTCTCGCAAGCCGGTTATTTGTCTGCACAAGTGGCGACCAACGCCATGCTGGGCATCAAAGGCGACATCGACCGCAAAGCTTTCTTGAACGCGGCTCGCGGCATCAAGAACGTGAAAACAGACATGTTGTGCGCACCTTGGTACTTTGGTGAAGGTGAACGTCACCAAGCCAACCACAACGGTCGCGTGGCCTTGTTGACGGGTGGCAGCTTCAAGTTGCAAACCGCCAACTGTTTCCAAGCCAAGGATGCTGATCTGGCCGATATCTTGGCGTATGAAGCCAAAACAGGCGTGGCCAAGTAAGCGCACGTCAACTCAAGAAGACTGAAATCATGGAAACCCTGCTTCCCTTCCTCGTTGTTGGCATCAGTGTCGGCGCGGTGTATGCCTTGTCCGGCGTTGGCTTGGTGGTGCTCTATCGTGCCAGCGGCGTGGTGAACTTTGCTTATGGTGCACTGGGCGGTTTGGCCGCCATGGTGTGCTGGCAAATCATCGACTTGGAATATGCCGATTGGATGGGATGGGTCGCAGGTGTTTTGGTGGCGACATTTTTATCGTGGGCTTATGGGCGCTTCATTGCGCCCAGCTTGACCCACCAAGACCGCATCGTGCGGGCCATGGCCACCCTGGGTTTTGCCTTGATGGTGATGGGCATGGCGCAATGGTATTGGGGAGACGATCCCCGTCGTTTGGTTTTACCCACCGACAGTGGTGGACTCGAATTCGATGGTCGCCGATTGATCAGCTACACGCGTTTGCTGGCCTTGGTGTTGGCGGCGACCATGACCATCAGCATGTTGTGGCTGCTGGCTAAAACACCGCTGGGTTTGCGCATGCGTGCTTTGCAAAGCAACCGTGTGCTCAGTGGTTTGCTGGGTGTGCGCGTGAAAAACGTTGACACCTGGGCTTGGACGATTGCCGGTGTTTTTGCTGGCATCACCGGTTTATTCATGGGCAACATGGTGCGATTGAACCCCACCGTTCTCACCTTCTTGGTCATTCCCGCCATGGCAGCGGCTGTGGTCGGTCGATTGGTGTCTTTGCCCATGACGGTGTTGGGTGGTTTGTTGATTGGCGTGATTGAAGCCCTCACCACCTTGTTGCCGCAAATCTCTCGCTACGGCTCGGCCACAGGTTTTGTGGTGGCCATTTTGGCCATCTTGTGGCAGCAACGAAAAGGCATTGGCTTGTCACGTGACAACAGCCATCTCGAATAACCCCTGATTGCAGAACAGACACCATGGCACGCGATAAAGACAAACCCGATATCCCACCAGGCTCACCCCTGCGTCGCATCACGCCCATCCTGATCACCTTGGCGGTGTTTGGTCTGCTGGGTCCTCATTTGTTCTCAGCCTATTGGCTCAACACGTTCACCACGGTGGCCTGCCTGAGTTTGGTGGCCGCCACCGTGTCCTTGCTTTATGGTCAGTTGGGCATGGTGTCCTTGGCGCAATTCGCCCTCAGTGGTGTCGGCGGCTGGGTGTGTTTGCGATTGGTTCACGGCATGGCCATGCCTTTTGAATTGGCCTTGGTCATGGGCGCAGTGGTGGCTGCTGTGGTTGGGTTGGTGGTGGGCTTGCCAGCACTGCGCATGCGCGGTTTGTATTTGGCGTTGCTCACACTGATGGTGGCAGCGGCCTTTCAAGTTGTGGTCAACGTGATTGGTTTCCCCGATGGCGGTCCGGGTTGGACCGGCAAAGTGGTCGATGGTCAACGCGCGTTGATCGAACGACCTTGGCTTGCAGTCAGCGACAGCAGCTATTTCCGCTATGCCATTGCATGGTTGGCTGCTGGCATGTGCTGGCTCGAGTGGCAGCGCGCGACCAAATCAGGACGTTCCTGGGCTTTGATTCGCAAGTCCGAAGCCGCAGCAATTGCAGCAGGTGTCAGCGTGTTTGGTTACAAAGCATGGGCCTTCACCATCGGTGGTTTCTTGGCTGGATTGGCTGGTGGTTTGTTGGCTGGCCTGAATGGTCAACTCGACAACACAGGATTTCCAGTGAGCCAATCCATCTTGTTGTATGCCTTGGTGGTGGTTGGCGGTGTGTACAACTGGGTGGGTTGTTTGTTCGCTGGCTTGCTCATTCGCGCCCTGCCCGCTTTGCTGAACGACCATGGGGTGGACGGCAACTTGTCCAATGTGTTTTTCGGTTTCGCCTTGCTGGTGTCTTTGATTCAAGGCCGCAAAGGCTTGGCCGGACAACTGGCCGACTATTACAAATTCGTGCGCATGAGCCGCATCATCGAAGGCACCGTCACTTGGGGACTCATTGCCATCGCAGTGGGGCTGCTGTGTGCCCATTACGAGCAAGCCAGTTTCGCCGGCTCCTTCTTCATCGCGCTCATCGCCTTGCTGTTTCGCATGGTCATCCCCGGTGTCTGCTGGTTGTTGTTGGGCTTCTTTGGCAAAAAGGTGCAAGACGGTGCAGAAGACGCAGAGGCTTGGGTGTCCTTGCGTTTGTCACGCTTGATTGAACGCTTGGGTTTGATGCCCGACCACCGCCTCATCAAACGCTTGTTGAACTGGTTGTTCATTGGTTATTTCGTGGCATGGATTGCGCATGGTGTGTTTGATGTCGAGCACAGCGTGGCATTGGCCATCATTTGGGGTGCCATGTTGGCCAAGGTGCTGATTGAAATCGCCAGCTACCGCTTGATGCTGCCGATTCGCCACCGCATTGATCAGCGTTTCCCCAAACCCTTTGCTTCTTACCGTTGAGGGCTTGAGCACATGATTGACATCAACAACCTCACAGTGCAATTCGGTGGCGTCAAGCCCATCAACGAATTGACCGTCACTTTGAAATGCGGCATCTCAGGCTTGATCGGCCCCAACGGTGCGGGCAAAACCACGTTGCTGAATGTCTTGTCTGGGTTTGTCACACCCACACAAGGCAGTGTCAGTGTGAATGGCCGCAAGCTCACCGGCTTGGCCCCGCACAAGCGCGCCTTGTTTGGTTTGCGCCGCACGTTCCAAACCGATCAAATTGCCGACGATTTAACGCTTTGGGAAAACGTTGAAGCGATCGCCGATCACGCTGGTTTCATCGACCAAGACATGGCCGACCATGCCGTCGAGCAAGCCATTGCCTATGTCGGTTTGAGCAAACGCATTCACCGCAAAGGCAGCAACCTGTCCACGCAAGAGCGTCATTTGGCCGAGATCGCCAAAGCCTTGATTGGCAAACCGGAATTGGTGATGTTGGACGAACCTGGTGCGGGCATGTCTGAATCCGAGACCAAGCACTTGGAAAACGTCATTCGTGGCATTCCGGCTTATTGCGGCGCGCAAGTGTTTTTGATCGACCACGACGTCGAGCTCATTGCGGCTTGCTGCGAAGAAACCATGGTGCTGGACTTTGGCAAATTGTTGGCCCTTGGCCCGACCCATGAAGTGCTGCAAAACCCAGAAGTGCAAAAAGCGTACTTGGGCAGTTTCGAAGACTTGGGAGTTCACGCATGAGCACGTCCGCCGATGTTTTGAAAATCGACAACCTGGTCATGGTGCGCGGCACCAAGGCCGTGGTGCACGGCATCAAACTGGAAGTCAAACCCGGCATGGTCACGGCACTCATGGGACCCAATGGTGCTGGCAAAACCAGCACCGTGCTGGGCCTCTCAGGTGTGGTGGAGCCCGCCTTTGGTGACATTTGGCTGGATGGCCACAACCTCAAAGGCTTGGAGAGCGACGAGATTCGCCGCCACGGCATTGCCACGGTGCCCGAAGGCCACCAGGTGCTGCGCGAACTGACCGTCAAAGAAAACCTGCAAGTCGCGGGTGGCAGTTTGTCCACCAGTGCCTTGAACCAATCCATGGAACGGGTGTTGGAACTGTTCCCCGAATTGAAAACCCGCTTGAACCAAGCAGCTGGCGACTTGTCTGGTGGGCAACAACAAATGGTGTCCATATCGCAAGCCTTGGTGGTGTCACCGCGCTATTTGCTGATTGACGAGTTGTCTTTTGGCTTGGCCCCCTCTATCGTCAGCCGCTTGGTGCCTGTCATCCGCGAGATTGCTGCCAGCGGCATTGGCGTGCTCTTGATCGAGCAGTTCACGCAATTGGCCTTGGGCTTATCAACCCATGTGTACGTGATGTCGCGTGGCCGTGTGTCGTATGACGGCGGACCCGACAACTTGAAAGCGGACCCAGCCATTTTGCACCGCGCCTATTTCCCCATCAGCGACCGCGAAGCGGTTGGCCTTGCCTAAACAAAAACCACCAGGAGACCCGCATGGACGCACCCGTCAAAAAGAAGAAGTTAGGTCTGAAAGACCGCTATGCCGCGATGACGCGCGGTTTGCATTGGGACACCACCTACCAACCCATGGACAAGGTGTTTCCCTATGACAAGTACGAAGGCATCAAGATCCATGACTGGGACAAATGGGAAGACCCGTTCCGTCTGACCATGGACGCTTATTGGAAATACCAAGGCGAAAAGGACAAGAAGCTTTACGCGGTGATCGACTCTTTCGCGCAAAACAATGGTCAGTTGGGCGTGAGTGATGCGCGCTACATCAACGCCTTGAAACTGTTCATTCAAGGTGTGACACCTTTGGAGTACTACGCCCACCGTGGTTTTCAACACGTCGGTCGTCAGTTCACAGGTGCGGGTGCACGCGTGGCCGCTCAAATGCAAGCCATTGATGAATTGCGTCACTTCCAAACCGAAACGCACGCCATTTCCCACTACAACAAATACTTCAATGGCATGCACTCGGCCAACCATTGGTTCGACAACATGTGGTATTTGTCCGTGCCGAAGTCCTTCTTTGAAGACGCTTTCAGCGGCGGCCCGTTCGAGTTCTTGACCGCAGTGAGTTTCTCGTTTGAATACGTGCTGACCAACTTGTTGTTTGTGCCCTTCATGTCGGGCGCAGCACACAACGGCGATATTTCCACCGTGACGTTTGGTTTCTCGGCGCAATCGGACGAGTCGCGCCACATGACCTTGGGCATTGAGTGCATCAAGTTCATGTTGGAGCAAGACCCCGCCAACGTGCCCATCGTGCAGCGTTGGATCGACAAATGGTTCTGGCGTGGTTACCGCTTGCTCACCCTGGTGGCCATGATGCAAGACTACATGCTGCCCAAGCGTGTGATGAGCTGGAAAGAAGCCTGGGAGATGTACGCTGAAAGCAATGGTGGTGCTTTGTTCAAGGACTTGGCCCGCTACGGCATCCGCGAACCCAAGGGTTGGAAAGATGCTTGCGAAGGCAAAGAGCACATCAGCCACCAAGCCTGGGCCACCTTCTACCAATACAGCCACGCTGCTGCTTTCCACACATGGATTCCCAGCGAAGACGAAATGGCTTGGTTGTCGGATCGTTACCCCGACACGTTTGATCGCTACTACCGCGCTCGCTTTGACCATTGGTCGAAAGAGCAAAAGAAAGAGGGTCGTTGGTTCAACCAAGTGCTGCCCATGTTGTGCCAAGTGTGCACGGTACCGATGCTGTTCACCGAGCCCGGTGACCCGACGCAAATCGCCTACCGCGAATCCACTTACCACGGCATGAAGTACCACTTCTGCAGCAACCACTGTCAGGAAATCTTTGACTACGAACCGCGCAAGTACGTGCAGTCGTGGTTGCCGGTGCACCAGATTTACCAAGGCAATTGCTATCCCGATGACATCAACCCTGCCTCACCTGGCGACAGCCCCGTGCGTGAAGTGTTGCGTTTTTATGGTGTGAATGGCGGCGAAGACAACGGTGACTTCAGCACCAGCCAAGACAAATCCAACTTCAGCAAATGGCGCGGCAAAGAAGCGCCCGAAGGAGCCAGTGATGAGTAGAGAAATCCCTGATCACACCGCCACATTGCCGCCCGATGGTTTGCTGACCGTGGGGGACTATCCCCTGCGGCAAGCTGACACCGAGGATTTGTTCTATGGCAATCGCCTCATCTACGTGGGTTGGGACAACCACCTGATGTTCTGTGCACCCTTTTGTGTGCCCTTGCCACCCGATTTGCCGTTTGGTGCATTGGTGCGAGATGTCTTGCCTGATTTGTATGGAGACCATCCCGAGTTTGAACAAATCGATTGGCAACGTGTGGAATGGACCAGCTCAAACAAGAAATTCAAACCGGATTTTGGCAAGTCGTTAGAGCAGCATGGTTTGGGTCACAAGTCAATCATCCGTTTCAAAACGCCGGCGCTCAACGGCATCAAACGCGAAGTGCGTGCTGGACGACAGGCTTTCTAGGAACACACCATGAGCTATCAACTCACGCTGGAACCTTTGGGCGCCACCATCGAGGTGGAAGAAGGTCAAACCATTTTGGATGCCGCTTTGCGTCAAGGTATTTACATACCCCACGCTTGTGGTCATGGCCTGTGCGGCACTTGCAAAGTGTCGATTGAAAACGGTGATGTGGACCATGGCGCGGCCAATCCCTTTGCCTTGATGGACTTTGAGCGTGATGACGGCAAAACCCTGGCTTGCTGCGCCACCTTGAACTCGGACACCACGATTGAAGCCGACATCGATGAAGACCCGGATGCCGAAATCATTCCAGTGCAAGACCATGCCACCACGGTCTCGCGCATTGTTGATTTGACACCCACCATCAAAGCCATTTACTTGAAACTGAACACGCACTTGCATTTCCAAGCTGGCCAGTATGTCCAGGTGCAAATTCCTGGTATCGAAGGTGGACGTGCTTTTTCGATTGCCAATTCACCACGTCAAGTGAAAGACACGGGCGAAATAGAACTCAATGTGCGCATCTTGAAAGACGGCAAAGCCACCACCTGGTTGCACAGCCAACTGAAAGTGGGCGACAGTTTGAAAATTTCAGGCCCCTATGGCCGATTCTTGGTGCGAAAGAGCGCCAAGCAACCCCTGATCTTCATGGCTGGTGGTTCGGGTTTGTCCAGTCCCCGCTCGATGATTTTGGATTTGTTGGACAACGGCAGCACCGAACCCATGACCTTGGTCTATGGCCAGCGCACCTTGGACGAGTTGTATTACGACGCCGAGTTCAAAGCCTTGGCGCAACAACATCCGCATTTCACCTATGTGCCAGCGTTGTCCGAAGGCAGCGGCGCTCAAACCGCGCAAGGCTTTGTGCATGACGTGGCCAAGGCCCATTTCAAGGGTGATTTTTCCGGGCACAAAGCCTATTTGTGTGGCCCACCCGTGATGATCGAAGCGTGCATTGCGGCGCTCATGCAAGGCCGTTTGTACGAGCGCGACATCTACACCGAGAAGTTCTTGTCAGCGGCTGATGCCGAGCAAGTGCGCAGTCCTTTGTTCAAACGGGTCTGAGGATCGAAGCATGATTTTTGACACCCGCCCCAAGGTGCAAGTGCATATTGCCCAAACCAACGAAAGCTTTCCGTGTGCAGGCGACGAAAGTCTGCTCAAGGGCATGTTGCGCTTGGGTCGCAAAGGCATCCCCGTGGGCTGTGTCAATGGCGGTTGTGGCGTGTGCAAGGTGAAGATTTTGGAAGGCAACACCGTGGCTCTGGGCCCGGTCAGCCGGGCCCATGTGACCGCTGAAGAACAAGCGCAAGGCTACACCTTGGCCTGCCGTGTGGCACCCACTTGTGCCGTCAAGCTCGAAGTGGCTGGCAAATTTGAAAAACCGTTTTCCCGTGGGTTTGTGCAAACAAACCAAATTGCAACTTGAAAAAAACCAGGAGACTGAGATGAGTGTGATGCGAATTGGGCACGTGGCCCTCAAAGTGATGGACATGGCTGCGGCCGTGAAGCACTACGAACAAGTCGTAGGCATGATCAAAACCATGGAAGACAAGCACGGCAACGTGTACTTGAAGTGCTGGGACGAATGGGACAAGTTCTCGGTCATGCTCCAGCCTTCAGACCAAGCAGGCATGGACCATGTGGCCTACAAGGTTCGTCAAGATTCAGACTTGGACGCCTTGCAAAGCAAGATTCAAGCGTATGGCATCAAAACCGTGATGTTGGCCGAAGGCAGCTTGCCCTCGACTGGCCGCATGTTGCAGTTCAAATTGCCCAGCGGCCATGAAATGCGCTTGTATGCCATGAAAGAGTATGTGGGCACCGAAGTGGGCACCACCAACCCCGACCCCTGGCCCGATTCCATCCACGGTGCAGGCGCCCACTGGCTTGACCATGTGTTGTTGATGTGTGAATTGAATCCGGAAACAGGCACCAACCATGTGGCTGACAACACCAAGTTCATGTGCGAGGTGTTGGAGTTCTACTTGGTCGAACAAGTGGTGGTCGGCCCCAACGGTGCCATTCAAGCCGCATCTTGGCTGACCCGCACCAACACACCGCACGACATCGCCTTTGTGGGCGGCCCACGCGCAGGCTTTCACCATGCGTCCTTCTTCCTCGACTCTTGGCACGATGTGTTGAAAGCTGCTGACGTCATGGCCAAGTCAAAAACCAAGATTGATGTGGCCCCCACACGCCACGGCATCACGCGTGGCGAAACGATTTACTTCTTTGACCCGAGCGGCAACCGCAATGAAACCTTCGCTGGTTTGGGCTATTTGGCCCAACCCGATCGCCCAGTCACAACATGGACGGAAGACAAATTGTGGACCGGCATCTTCTATCACACCGGGGACGCTGTGCCTTCATTCACCGAGGTTTACACCTGATCTGTAAGCCACTGAAAGACACACCATGAGCAACCATGCCGTCTCCGTTAGCAGTTCCAACATCAGCTGGAGCGCCGTGCAAACTGCACTGGCCGCGGCAGTTGCCCATGCGCAAAGCATGGGCGTGTTGGTGAACATTGCTGTCACTGATGCGGCGGGCCTCATGGTGGGTTTTTTAAGAATGAATGGTGCACCTTTGCATTCCATGGACATCGCTTTAGACAAGGCTTACACCGCGTCCAGCTTTGGTTTGCCCACCAGCCAATGGACTGAGGCTTTGAAACACCACTCACCCGCTGTAGGGCAAGGTTTGGTTGCGCGTCCTCGCTTTGTCGCTTTTGGCGGCGGCTTGCCCATCGTTCATCAGGGCGAACGCATCGGCGGCATTGGCGTGTCTGGTGGCAGCGAACAACAAGACGAACAAATTGCCCAAGCAGGTCTTGCGGCATTGACATTGAAACCCTGATCGATAAACCATGAAACAGATCCACAACTTCATCAATGGTGCTTACACCACCAGCCCCAAAACCTTCGAGAAACGCTCGCCTGTGACGGGCGACGTGATCGCCATGGTGCATGAGGCCAGTGCATCTGATGTCAATCAAGCGGTCGAAGCCGCGCACGCAGCCTTGAATGGTCCCTGGGGCCGCATGAGTGTGGCCGAACGTGTTGAGCGTTTGTACGCGTTGGTCGATGGCATCAACCGCCGCTTTGATGAATTCGTGGATGCCGAATGCGCAGACACCGGCAAACCACGCAGCTTGGCCAGTCACTTGGACATTCCACGTGGGGCCGCCAACTTCAAAATCTTTGCCGATGTGGTGAAGAACGTGCCCACCGAATTTTTCGAGATGGCCACCCCCGATGGCAAAACCGCCATCAACTATGGTTACCGAAGCCCGGTCGGCGTGGTGGGTGTGATCTGCCCATGGAACCTGCCCTTGCTGCTCATGACGTGGAAAGTCGGCCCCGCCTTGGCCTGCGGCAACACCGTGGTGGTCAAGCCCTCGGAAGAAACGCCGCAAACCGCCGCCTTGTTGGGCGAAGTGATGAACGAAGCGGGCATTCCACCAGGCGTCTACAACGTGGTGCATGGCTTTGGTCCCAACTCGGCAGGTGAATTTGTCACCACGCATCCAAAAGTGAATGCCATCACCTTCACCGGTGAAACCCGCACGGGTGAAGTCATCATGAAAGCCGCCGCCAAAGGCGCACGCCCGGTCAGTCTCGAGATGGGCGGCAAGAACGCCGCCATTGTGTTCGCCGATTGCGACTTTGATGCAGCCATTGAAGGCACCATGCGCTCGGTGTTTGCCAACTGCGGTCAAGTGTGTTTGGGCACCGAGCGTGTGTATGTCGAGCGCCCCATCTTTGACAAGTTTGTCGCGGCCATGAAAAAGGGGGCCGAAGGCTTGAAACTGGGTCCACCCGAAGACGCGGCCACGGGCATGGGACCCCTCATCAGCCAAGAACACCAGAACAAGGTTTTGTCCTATTACAAATTGGCTGTGGAAGAAGGTGCCACCGTCATCACCGGCGGCGGCGTGCCCGACATGGGTGCAGCCTTGAAGGGTGGTGCTTGGGTGCAACCCACCATTTGGACGGGTTTGTCTGAAAACGCGCGCGTCATCAAAGAAGAAATTTTTGGCCCCTGCTGCCACATCGCACCGTTTGACACCGAAGAGGAAGTGTTGGCCAAAGCCAATGACAACGAGTACGGTTTGGCCACCGCCATTTGGACGCGCGATGTCTCGCGTGCACACCGTGTGGCACAACGCATGCAAGTTGGGTTGTCGTGGGTCAATTCATGGTTCTTGCGTGATTTGCGCACACCCTTTGGTGGTGCCAAGCAATCCGGTATTGGCCGCGAAGGTGGTGTGCACTCTTTGGAGTTCTACACCGAATTGAAAAATGTTTGCATCAAACTTTGAATCCCATGAGCAGCAACAGTCCTGAAGTCGGTCAACGCGTGGTGGCCGCTGGTATTGCCACCAACTACCAC
>JACCDP010046243.1_pt1 | contig 12773 bp, 11 predicted proteins | sample 7445841 | NCBI WGS metagenome assembly JACCDP01 (sample SAMN15323441, study PRJNA562643) | freshwater metagenome | isolation source: river surface water | place: USA:Blue River Watershed | collected 2017-08-17
ATTGCATGACCGAGCCAGCTATCGGTTTTTTTGGCAAGTGTTGCAAAGAGCTCATTTAACGGGCCGCAACTTACCGAGTGATGTGCAGATGTATTTCACTCACTGATGGAGACAAACACATGCGTCATAACATCATTCGTTATTTGGGTTTATCGCTTGCACTGCACCTCAGCGCTTTCGCGGCTGAACCCGCCAACAACAAGCAACACACCGCACCCAAAGCAAAACCACAAGTCGCCAAACCCGCAGACAAAACACCGCTGTACAAACGTGCTGCGCCTGTTGCAGCAACTGCCATGCAGCCATCAGATGTTGCCCCTGAACAAGAGCGCGTCGTGGTGGCAGAACAAGTGCACACCGGTCGCATGACATGCGAACTGGGAAATTTTGTAACAGTCACGCCCGATGCGCAAAACGCGGGCGCCTTTGTGGTGCAACTCAAGCAACACAAGTTTCACATGGTGCCTGTGGTGTCATCCACCGGTGCCATCCGTTTAGAAGACGCGCAAGCCGGTGCCATGTGGCTGCAGTTGGCCAACAAGTCGATGTTGATGAACAGCAAAATTGGTCAACGCATGGCAGACGAATGCCAGAGCCCCGGCCAAGCCGCTGTGGCGCAAGCCATGAAATTGGCGCCACCCCCCAGTTTGTTAGAAGGGCCCACTGTGGCCAACAAGTGATTTAGTTTGATTTGAAAGACAGGAGAAGAAACCATGTTGAAAGCCTACCGTGACCATGTTGCCGAGCGCGCTGCGCTGGGTATCCCACCACTGCCATTGGATGCCAAACAAACGGCAGAGTTGATTGAATTGATCAAAGCGCCCCCAGCAGGTGAAGAAGAATTTTTGATGGACTTGTTGACCCACCGCGTGCCACCGGGTGTGGACGATGCTGCCAAGGTCAAAGCATCCTTCTTGGCTGCTGTGGCACATGGCGAAGTCAAAGTTGGCTTGATCTCTAAATCCAAAGCCACGGAGTTGTTGGGCACCATGGTGGGTGGTTACAACGTGCACCCTTTGATCGAATTGCTCGATGACGCAGATGTGGCTGGTGTGGCTGCTCAAGCGTTGAAGAAAACTTTGTTGATGTTCGACTTCTTCAACGACGTGGCCGAAAAAGCCAAGGCCGGCAACGCCAAGGCCAAAGAAGTCATGCAAAGCTGGGCCGATGGCGAGTGGTTCACCAGCCGTCCTGAAGTCGACAAGAAAATCACCGTCACCGTGTTCAAGGTGCCAGGTGAGACCAACACCGATGACTTGTCTCCAGCGCCTGATGCCTGGAGCCGTCCTGATATCCCCTTGCACTACTTGGCGATGTTGAAGAACACCCGCGAAGGCGCAGCATTCAAGCCTGAAGAAGATGGCAAGCGTGGCCCCATGCAGTTCATCGAAGAGCTGAAGAAAAAAGGCCATTTGGTGGCCTACGTGGGTGACGTGGTGGGTACAGGTTCTAGCCGTAAGTCGGCCACCAACAGCGTGATCTGGGCCACAGGCCAAGACATCCCATTCGTCCCCAACAAGCGTTTCGGCGGTGTGACCTTGGGCGGCAAAATCGCGCCCATTTTCTTCAACACCCAAGAAGACTCTGGCGCTTTGCCGATCGAAGTGGATGTGACCAAACTCGAAATGGGGGACGTCATCGACATCTTGCCCTATGAAGGCAAGATTGTGAAAAACGGTGCGACGGTGACTGAGTTCAAACTCAAGAGCGATGTGCTGTTTGACGAAGTGCGCGCAGGTGGCCGCATCAACTTGATCATTGGTCGCAGCTTGACCGCCAAGGCCCGTGAGTTCTTGGGTCTGCCCGCATCTACTTTGTTCCGTTTGCCCACGGCGCCTGTCGCTACCAAAGCTGGCTTCACGTTGGCCCAAAAAATGGTCGGTCGTGCGGTGGGTTTGCCAGAAGGCCAAGGCGTTCGCCCCGGCACTTACTGCGAACCCAAGATGACCACCGTGGGTTCACAAGACACCACCGGCCCCATGACACGCGATGAGTTGAAAGACTTGGCGTGCTTGGGCTTTTCGGCTGACATGGTCATGCAATCGTTCTGCCACACTGCGGCTTACCCCAAGTCGGTGGACGTCAAGACGCACCGCGAATTGCCAGCCTTCATCAGCAACCGTGGGGGCGTGGCTTTGCGCCCAGGCGACGGTGTGATTCACTCTTGGTTGAACCGTTTGTTGTTGCCTGACACCGTCGGTACCGGTGGCGACTCACACACACGTTTCCCCATCGGCATCAGTTTCCCCGCGGGCTCTGGTTTGGTGGCGTTCGGTGCGGCCACAGGCGTGATGCCTTTGGACATGCCAGAGTCCATCTTGGTTCGCTTCAAAGGTGAAATGCAACCTGGTGTGACCTTGCGCGACTTGGTACATGCCATTCCTCTGTACGCCATCAAGCAAGGTTTGTTGACCGTGGCCAAGGCCGGCAAGATCAACGAGTTCTCTGGCCGTATTTTGGAAATCGAAGGCCTGCCCAACCTCAAGGTTGAGCAAGCGTTTGAATTGTCTGACGCGTCTGCCGAGCGTTCGGCTGCTGGTTGCACGATCAAGCTCAACAAAGAGCCTGTTGAGGAATACCTCAAGTCCAACGTGGTGCTGATGAAGAACATGATTGCCGACGGCTATGCCGACGCACGCTCTTTGGCACGTCGTATCGAAAAGGTGGAGCAATGGTTGGCTTCGCCTAAGCTGCTCGAAGCCGACAAAGATGCGGAATACGCCCACGTCATCGAGATTGACTTGGCTGAGATCAAAGAGCCTATCGTGTGCTGCCCTAACGACCCAGATGATGCCAAGTTCTTGTCACAAGTTGCTGGCACTCCCATCGATGAAGCCTTCATCGGTTCTTGCATGACCAACATCGGCCACTTCCGTGCAGCGGCAAAGTTGCTTGGTGGTCAACGCGATATTCCGGTCAAGTTGTGGGTGGCACCGCCCACCAAGATGGACGAGAGCGAGTTGATCAAAGAAGGTCACTACGCCGCATTTGGCACAGCTGGTGCGCGCACCGAAATGCCAGGCTGCTCCTTGTGCATGGGCAACCAAGCCCAGGTGCGTGAAGGCGCAACGGTGGTGTCTACCTCAACCCGTAACTTCCCCAACCGTTTGGGCAAGAACACCAATGTGTACTTGGCGTCTGCCGAGTTGGCTGCCATCACCTCGAAGATGGGCAAGTTCCCCACTGTGGCCGAATACCACGCGGCCATGGGTGTGGTCAACGCCGACGGCGAAGCGATCTACAAGTACTTGAACTTCAACCAGATCGACGAGTATGTTGAGACGGCCAAGGGTGTGACGGCTTAAGCTGTAGCGCTCTTTCACCAGCACCTCGGTGCTGGATGGCAAAACCCCGCAAAGCGCGAGCCTTGCGGGGTTTGTTTTTGGCGGCTGCGTTTAGAGCATCCGTGCCAACAAGCCACCTTCTGCTGGGCCTTCCATGGGAATCCACACATGGATAGGGTTGCCAGCGGCCACCTCAATGGGCGTACCGGTTGCGTCTTTCATCTGTTCCAGCTTGACTTTGCGGTTGCCACTGGGGTGAATGATCTCGATGGTGTCGCCGACTGAAAATTTGTTTTTGGTTTCAATCTCCGCCCAGCCATTTGCCACAGTGCGCACTTCGCCCACAAACTGACTGCGGTGTGCGATGGAGTTGCCTGTTTCATAGTTTTGGTAGTCGTTGGCAGGGCGGCGATCCATCAAGCCAGCGGTGTAACCGCGGTTGGCCAAGCCTTCGAGTTCTGTGATGAGTTCGGGGTTGAAAGGGCGGCCCGCCACGGCATCATCAATGGCGCGGCGATACACCTGCGCGGTGCGGCTCACATAGTAGAGTGACTTGGTGCGGCCTTCGATCTTGAGTGAGTCCACACCAATTTTGGTCAGGCGTTCGACGTATTCCACCGCGCGCAAGTCCTTGCTGTTCATGATGTAGGTGCCATGCTCGTCTTCCATGATGGGCATGAGCTGACCGGGGCGACCTTTTTCTTCGAGCAAATAAATGTTGTCGGCAGCAGGGTGGCGTTCACCGTTGCCGCAAGACGAGAAGCTGGACTCGGCTTCTTGCTGTGACTTGGCAAAGTCAAAGTCGCCTTCCATGGGGATGGCCATGGCTTCGCCGGTGTTGGGGTCGGTTGCGCTGGCTTGTGTGCCATAGCTCCAGCGGCAGGCGTTGGTGCACGTGCCTTGGTTGGGGTCGCGTCGGTTGAAATAACCTGAGAGCAAACAGCGGCCCGAGTAAGCAATGCACAGTGCGCCGTGCACAAACACTTCGAGCTCCATGTCGGGGCACTCTTGACGGATTTTTTCGATCTCATCAAAGCTGAGTTCGCGCGACAAGATGATGCGCTTGACGCCCACTGTTTGCCAAAACTTCACAGCCGCCCAATTGACGGTGTTGGCTTGTACGGAGAGGTGAATGTCCACCTCTGGCCACTTCTCGCGCACCATCATGATGAGGCCAGGGTCAGCCATGATGAGGGCATCAGGTTTCATGGCGATGATGGGCTCGATATCGCGTAAATAGGTGCGCACCTTGTCGTTGTGAGGCAGCAAGTTGCTGGTCAGAAAGAATTTTTTGCCGCGTGCGTGCGCTTCGGCGATGCCGATGCCAATTTGTTCAAGGCGGAATTCGTTGTTCCGTGCGCGCAGGCTATAGCGGGGCTGGCCCGCATAGACGGCGTCTGCGCCGAAGTCGTAAGCGGCGCGCATTTTGTCGAGAGAACCTGCGGGTAGAAGGAGCTCGGGGGCTTTGAGTGTGGTCATAAGTAAATGCTGCTTACAGGGCAGCTAGAAAATCATTCTGGTTCGATTTTCGCATCCCGCACGACTTTTGCCCACCGTGGGGACTCTGCCCTGATGAGGGCTGCAAATTGCTCGGGCGAGCCGCCACCGATTTCATTGCCTTGACTCAAGATCTTCTCTTTCACCTCGGCCGTTTGCAATGCTTGGTTGCACACCGTGTTGAGTTGCTTGATCAATTCAGACGACATGCCTTTGGGGCCAATCAACCCTTGCCAGTTCATCACTTCTACCGCGGCAAAGCCTTGCTCCCCCATGGTGGGCAAGTTGGGCAACAGCGGTGAGCGGGTTTTGCTGGTGATGGCTAACGCGCGCATGCGTCCACCTTGAATGGCAGGCATGGCTGTGTACATTTGCTCAAACATCATGTCGACTTGACCGCCCATCAAATCGGTCGCGCCTGCTGCGCCGCTTTTGTAGGGAGCGTGAATCATGTCAATGCCTGCTGCGCTTTCAAACAAAGCGCCGCTCAAGTGGTGTGAGCCGCCAATGCCGCCCGAGGCATAGCTGAGTTTGCCAGGAGCTGCTTTGGCGGCGGCCACGATGTCTTTCACCGACTTGTAGGGCGATTCGTTGCGCACCATCAAAATGAGTGGGCCGCGCTCGATCAAGCAAATAGGGGTGAGATCGTTTTGCGGATCGAAGTTGAGTTTTTTGAACAAGGCTTGGTTCACCGCCAACGGTGCGAAATTGCCCATGCCGATTGTGTAACCATCGGCTTTGGCGCGCGCAATGATTTCGGTGCCAATGTTGCCACCCGCTCCGGCCTTGTTGTCGATGATGATCGGTTGACCCAAGATCGCGCTCATGGCCTTGGCCACTTGGCGCGAGCGGCTGTCTGCGTTGCCACCGGCGGCATAGGGGCAGACCCAAGCGATGGGCTTATTGGGGTATTTGTCTTGGGCGAGGGCCCAAGTAGGCAGTAAACCACTCACTGCACTGGCTTGCAAAAGGCTGCGGCGTTTCATGGGTGTCCTTTGTTTTGGCAACAGGTCGAATCATAGAAGTTTGCAAGCCTTTGTGGGAGAAAGATGCAGGCAAAATCAAGACATGACAGATTCGGTTTTGATCGCGGGCGGTGGCATCGCAGGTTTGGCCGCTGCTGTGGGGCTGGCGCGTGCAGGCTGGCAACCCATGGTGTGCGAGCGCGCGTCTGCTTTTTCAGAGGTGGGGGCAGGGGTGCAGTTGGGGCCCAATGTCACGCGCATTCTTCGTGCGTGGGGCGCCGAGGCCGCACTTGCCCAAGTGGGGTTTCAACCCGAGAGGTTGTTGGCACGCGATCTGAATTCGGGTGAGGTGTTGGCGGCTTTGTCATTGAAAGACCAGCAGCACCGTTATGGGTCGCCGTATGTCACGATGCATCGCGCTGATTTGCATGGCCTCTTGTTGCAGTTGGCGCAATCACAAAATGTGATGTTGCACAACGATCAGCAAGTGCAACAGTTGCACCATCAACCGAATGGTGTATCAGCGCAATACAGCAAGGGTGAACCCAATACATCACATCAAATGGCAGTGGTGGCCGATGGTGTTTGGAGCCAATTGCGACAACAGTTGCTTAATGATGGTGCGGCAACATTCACAGGCCACGTAGCCTATCGCGCGTTAATCAAGCAAGCCGATTTGCCCGCAGCGTTGCGCACACAAGATGTCTCGGTGTGGATGGGCCCGCATGCGCATGTGGTGCATTACCCCGTACGTGGTGGCGAGTGGCTCAATGTGGTGTGTTTGGTAGAAGCTGTGCCCTCAGAGGTGGCGTGGTCAACGCAACAAAACAATCAAACACCAGAGGATTGGCAAACTTTGCAAAGCTGGAACACACAACAAACCTTTGCACAAACACAGCAGTCTTTACAAGATGCATTGCGCGGCGCACACATTCATTTGCAACATTTGATAGAACACGGCGCCGATTGGCGTTTGTGGCCCTTGTGTGGTCGCCCACCCATGAAGGGTGCGCACGAACACGCGATAGGCCATGTGGCGTTGATCGGTGATGCCGCCCACCCCATGCTGCCGTATTTGGCGCAAGGTGCAGGCATGGCGATTGAAGATGCTCTTGAGTTGGCACAACATGTACCAACCAACCCGAACGAAGATGTAAAGCAAGGCTTACTTCGGTTTGCACAAGCACGCTGGCAACGCAATGCGCGCGTGCAGCAAAGAGCCATTCGTAACGGCAACATCTTTCATGCGCAAGGGCCTTTACGCTTCGCACGCAACATGGGTTTGCGTGTGCTCGGTGCACGCTTGATGGATGTGCCTTGGCTCTACGGTTATAACGCTGGCAAGTTGTGACGCATGCGTGCGCGTTGGCACGCGTCGCTGCCTTCTTCAAATTCACGGCAAGGTGAGGGGCGCCATTCGTAAATGCCACAGGTGGCGCGTTCACCCACTTTGCCAGTGAGCGCTGCACATCGAATGGGCACATGGTCAGTGCCGCGCATGCGGCAGGTGCTGCCGTTGACTTCCACCGTCAAGCCAGCAGGAACATGCCCGCCCATGTCGTCGAGTTCGTACACCGAAAAATCAACACGGAAATTGGCGCAACAAGCGCCACAACTCGTGCAGGCTGACATGTTTATTGACGTCCGAGCAGCAAATATTCCATCAAGGCTTTTTGCACATGCATGCGGTTTTCGGCTTCGTCCCACACCACCGATTGCGGGCCGTCAATCACCTCAGCACTCACTTCTTCACCGCGGTGCGCGGGCAAGCAGTGCATGAACAAGGCATCGGGTTTGGCTTGTTTCATCATGTCTTCGTCCACACACCAATCGGCAAACGCTTGTTTGCGCGCTTCGTTCTCAGCCTCGTAGCCCATGCTCGTCCACACATCGGTGGTCACCAAATCAGCACCACGGCAGGCTTCCATCGGGTCTTTGAACACTTTGAAACATTGGCTTGACGACAAACCTGCAATCGCAGGGTTCACTTCGTAACCGCTGGGTGTGCTCACATGCACGGTAAAGCCCAACATGTCTGCCGCTTGCAACCAAGTGTTGGCCATGTTGTTGCCGTCGCCCACCCAGGCCACCACTTTGCCATGCAGGCATTGCAAGGGGTGATTGGTGTGGCCACGGTGTTCGATGTAAGTGAACAAGTCGGCCATGATTTGGCAAGGGTGAAACTCGTTGGTCAAACCGTTGATCACCGGCACACGCGAGTTGGCTGCAAAGCTGTTGATCTTGTCTTGACCGTAGGTGCGAATCATCACCAAGTCAACCATACGACTGATCACTTTGGCGCTGTCTTCAATCGGTTCTGAGCGACCGAGTTGGCTGTCGCCTGTGGTCAGGTGCACCACCGAGCCACCGAGTTGGTACATGCCGGCTTCGAAGCTCACACGCGTGCGTGTGGACGCTTTTTCAAAAATCATCGCCAAGGTGCGGTCCACCAGCGGGTGGTGTTTGTCGTAGGCTTTGAACTTCTTTTTGATTAACGCCGCACGGGTGAACAGATATGCGTATTCATCCGAGCTGAGGTCGGTGAATTGCAAATAATGTTTCAGAGCTTGGGTCATACCTTCTCTGCCAAAAATGTTTTGATGATGGGCACCAAGATAGCAACAATCTCATCCGCCTCAGCTTCGGTGATGATGAGCGGTGGCACCAAACGCACCACGCTGTCAGCGGTCACGCTCAACAACAAACCTGCATCGAGCGCGCGGTTCATGATCACACCACAGCCACGGTCTAGCTCAATGCCGACCATCAAACCTTGGCCGCGAATTTCTTTCACACCTGCCACGCCTGCCAACTCACGCTCAAGCGCTGCACGCAAATGCGCGCCCACTTTGGCCGCATTGGCGAGCAAGCCGTCTTCTTCCATGATGCGAATGGTTTCCACCCCCGCACGCATGGCCAAGGGGTTGCCACCAAAGGTGGTGCCATGGTTGCCTGGTTGAAAAATGTTCGCCGCTTTGGGGCCAGCCACCACCGCACCAATCGGCACGCCTGAGCCCAAGCCTTTGGCCAAGGGCATGACATCGGGCAAGATGTCGGCCCATTGGTGTGCAAACCATTTGCCGGTGCGGCCCATGCCGCATTGCACTTCGTCGATCATGAGCAACCAATCGTTGGCATCGCACACAGCGCGCACATCTTTCAAATATTGCGCGCGAAACGGTTGCACACCGCCTTCACCTTGGATGGTTTCTAAAAACACAGCGGCAATGTTTTTGTTGCCATGCGTGGCTTTTTTCAGTGCTTCGATGTCGTTCACCGGCACACGCACAAACCCTTCGGGCAGCGGACCAAAACCTTCTTTGATTTTTTCGTTACCGGTGGCCGCGAGAGTAGCAATGGAGCGACCATGGAATGATTTTTCATACACCACGATTTCGGGTTTCTCAATGCCTTTGCCGTGACCAAACTTGCGTGCCAATTTCAAAGCCGCTTCGTTGGCCTCCAAACCGCTGTTGCAAAAGAAAACATTGGTCATGCCAGAGAGCTCGACCAACTTTGCCGCCAGCGCCTCTTGGTTGGGCACATGGTAGTAATTGCAGCTGTGGATCATCTTGCCAATTTGGTCTTGCAGGGCAGGGGTGAGCTTGGGGTGGGCGTGGCCCAATGTGTTGACCGCGATGCCGGCCAAACCGTCTAAGTAGCACTTGCCATCGGTGTCCCACACGCGCAAGCCTTTGCCATGGGACAAGGCCACGGGCAAACGGCCGTAGGTGTTCATGGTGTGGGGCGAAGCAGCAGCGGTGGTCATGGTTTCTCCAAATCCAAATGAAAACGACCCAACGAAGGTTGAGCCGTTGAAGTGAGATTTTAGAGGCAGCTGTGTGACAAATCAAAGTCGATTCGCTGGGCTTCGCAAGGGCCTGAATGCACCCAGTTTTTCAGGGTTAAGTCTTATATAAGATACAATTATTTCAACTCTCGCAACACGGGCCGATCCCCAGTTGCTTTGCCTCTTTTTTTAGCATCTACCCGATGGTTTCACCCTCCGCCAAAGAAGTTTTCATCATGGGCGTCACCCATGAAGGACGCACGTTTCGCCCCAGCGATTGGGCCGAGCGTTTGGCCGGCGTGATGAGCCAATTTCGCCCTGGCGGCGCGGTGCCCGGCAGCCATTTGAGCTACTCCCCTTGGTGCGTGCCCAACACGCTCGACGGCCAAAAATGCGTCATCGTGCACACCGATTTGCGCGAAGAAGAGCCCATGGCGTGGAGCTTTGTGATGAACTTTGCGCGTGACAACAATTTGCAAGTGGTCGAGGCATGCTTGCTGCCAGAGCCTTCGCCCAAAGTTTGATTAATCGCCATAAAGGTTCTGCTCAAAACTGCTGAGCGATGAACGTTTTCGACAGACAACAAAAAACCCGCTCAAGAGCGGGTTTTTGCTTTTCTTTGCTGACAGCGCACCCGTTACAAACGGCGGTCTGAAGATTCAGACCGGGCTGTTTGCCTGAATGATCAGGCGGCTGTGGCCAAGGCTTTGACCTTGGCTGACAGGCGGCTCTTATCGCGAGCTGCTTTGTTTTTGTGGAAGATGCCTTTGTCGGCAATCGTGTCCACCACGGCTTGCATTTTTGCAAACAGTTCGGTGGCTTTGGTTTTGTCGCCAGCCACAACGGCTTTCTCGACATTCTTCACCGCAGTGCGGTATTTCGAGCGCAACGAGGTGTTGGCTGCATTGATCTTGATGTCTTGACGAACGCGTTTACGGCCAGAGGCCAGGCGCGGGTTCTTTTTCTTTGGCTTTCCAGATGCCATGGTTTTATTCCTTAATAGTTTGAGGATGTTGTCAGCAAAGCCCACGATTGTAGCAAATTGTGGATAACTCCCATGCCGGCCCTCCTGGCGGGGCTAAATGGGGGCAGGAAACCCTGGGTTGGGGAGCAGTCTGGCTACACTCAGGCCGTGACCTTGTTCAAATCTGCCTCTATCGTTTCAGGTTTCACCCTGATCTCGCGCATCACCGGGCTGGTGCGTGAACTCTTGATTGCTTCCACCTTTGGCGCCAGCGCGCTGACCGACGCCTTCAATGTGGCGTTTCGCATTCCCAATTTGTTTCGCCGCTTGTTTGCCGAAGGCGCGTTCAGCCAAGCCTTCGTGCCCGTGATGGCCTCCAGCCGTCAAACGCATGGCGACGAAGCCACCCATCAGTTGATCAACCAAGTCGCCACACTGTTGTTTTGGGCCTTGGTGCTGACCTGTTTGGTGGGTGTCATTGGCGCACCCGCCTTGGTGTGGGCCATGGCCAGCGGCTTGCAGCAAACGGCCGAGGGCTTTGATACCGCCGTCATGATGACGCGCATCATGTTCCCCTACATCGCCTTCATGTCGCTGGTGGCCCTGGCCGCAGGCGTGTTGAACACCTGGAAACGGTTTGCTGTGCCAGCCGCCACGCCGGTGTTGTTGAATGTGTCCATGATCGGCGCAGCCATCTGGGGTGGCCCAACTTTCGAGCGCTGGGGCATTGCGCCCATTTATGCCCTCACAGCGGGTGTCATGTTGGGCGGCATGGCGCAATTGACCATGCAGTTGTGGGCTTTGTATCGGCTCGGGCAATCGCCCAAGTTGGCGTGGCGTTGGTCCGATGTGCGTGCTGCTTGGTCGAGTGAAGGCCCCAAACGCATTTTGCAACTCATGGCCCCGGCCTTGTTGGGCGTGGGCGTGGCGCAAATTTCATTGCTCATCAACACACAAATTGCGTCGCACTTGGCACCGGGCAGCGTGAGTTGGTTGACCTATGCCGACCGCTTGATGGAATTCCCCACTGCGCTCTTGGGCGTGGCCTTGGGGGTTGTGTTGATGCCGCAACTCTCTGCGGCCAAAGCCGCCAATGACACGCATCAGTATTCGGCCATGCTCGACTGGGGCTTGCGCTTGGTGCTGGTGCTGGCCTTGCCCTGTGCATTGGCCTTGTTGATCTTCTCGCAGGCCTTGGTGGCTGTGCTCTACAACTACGGTGCTTTTGGCCCTAACGATGTACAACAAACCACCACCGCGTTGACGGGCTACGGCGTGGGCTTGTTGGGTTTGGTGGCCATCAAGGTGTTGGCCCCAGGGTATTACGCAAGTCAAGACATTCGCACACCGGTGCGCATTGCGGTGGTGGTGTTGGTCATCACGCAATTGTTCAATGTGTTGTTGGTGCCCTTTTTGGCGCATGCTGGTTTAGCTCTGTCGATTGGTTTGGGTGCTTTGGTCAATGCCTCATGGTTGCTGTGGGGCTTGCGCAAGCAAGGCACTTATTTGCCGAGCGAGGGTTGGCTGCGTTTCACTCTCCAAGTGTTGGCGGCCTGTGCTGTTTTGAGCGCGTGGCTAGGTTTTTGCGCATGGTATTGGGACTGGACCGCCTTGCATGCCATGCCATGGAGTCGCGTGGGTTTGATGGCGGGCGTGCTCTTGGTCAGTGCCATTGCTTACTTTGCCACCTTGCGTTTGGTGGGTTTTCAACTGCGCACTTTGTGGCGTCATTGACTGTTTGAAAGGCGATAGACAAGCATGGATTTCAAACTCGAAGTGCCCACTACGCTGGAATATTTCGCTTCTCTGGTGCAAAGCGACGCGCACTTTCCGTTGCTCGAAGCTGCCACCAGCGTGGCGCAAGATCGCTACCCTGAGCTAGACATACAGCAAGTGCTCGATGAGGTTGACCAATGGAGCGGTCGCCTCAAAAAACGCTTGCCTGCCGATGCTGGTGCTTTGCACAAATTGCGTTTGCTCAACAAATTCTTTTTTGAAGAACTCGGTTTTGCAGGCAATCTGAACGATTACTACGACCCCGACAACAGCTGCATGCAAGCGGTGATTCGCACCCGCAGAGGCATTCCCATCACGCTGGCCGTGTTGTGGCTTGAGTTGGCACTGGGCTTGGGTTTGCATGCCAGCGGTGTGGGTTTTCCGGGCCACTTTTTGGTGAAGGTGCGTTTGCCTTTCCCGCACGAAGGCCAAGTGGTGCTCGACCCGTTCACGGGTGACTCGTTGAGCAAAGAAGATTTGCTAGAGCGATTGGCACC
>JACCDP010145146.1_pt1 | contig 12772 bp, 9 predicted proteins | sample 7445841 | NCBI WGS metagenome assembly JACCDP01 (sample SAMN15323441, study PRJNA562643) | freshwater metagenome | isolation source: river surface water | place: USA:Blue River Watershed | collected 2017-08-17
TAACAGCACCATAGAGCCCATCCCTATCGGTAATAGCCAGAGCATCAAAGCCCAGGTTATGGGCAGCCTCAACCAAGAGCTCAGGCCGATTAACTCCGTAATGGGAAGAGAAGCCTGAAGCCACATGCAAATGGGTAAAACTCATAAAACGCCCTATAAACTACTATTCGAACATATGTTCGGATATAGAAGTTTATAGGTTCCGGGTGACATTGCAAATGCGACCGACAGTTCTCTAAATCGAGGAGAGTGTTGTAGCCTCAGAATGTTCTCGAATGGATGTCAAATATAAGCTCAACAATCTGTTCCATAGCGAATCAAAAGGTGAAAACGATGAAATCAACAAATTTACCGGTAGCCAAAACCAGCTGGATCTTCGGGGAACTGGGCAAACCAATTCTTGGACCAATGAGCTCCTATGTTCTAAGTCAAAAATTAGGTGTCAAAACTCTCAGCAGTCTTCTCGGTGCAGATTTGGTATCTGCCCCTAGCAAGCTTCCAGATCCAATCTGGGCGGAGAAAAATCAGGAGAACATTAACTCGATAGTTGAACTTCTTAATAAAGCCGAAACGCAAGTGTTAAGTGGCCTAAGAGAAGGTCTGATAGTTGACGAAGACTGCAGGAAGAAAAACCTTTTAAGTATTCCATGGTCAAATGATGCCGTAAACGGATTTTTAGAACTCGGTTTATCTCTAAATTCTGGCCTGGAAGAGATTGCAGATTTCTCATGGAAGGAGATAGAACAGGCGTCTTCGTGGAAAATCCTGCTTGAAGTCCTACATAATCTCAACGACTATTTACCCGCCGCTAAAAAGCTTGACATGTTTGTTCCTGAATCGATAATGCTTAGCGATTTCGTCTCTTTCTTCGAAAAGTTCACAGAATTCCGTACTGGCATGGACGAGAAGACTTACCAAAGCTATAGAAATATACTGACTAGGCGAAATGGTTGGGGTGTAGGCAAGGAGTCGCTTGATGAGATAGGGCAAGGCGCAAATGTAACTCGTGAACGAATTCGGCAAAAGGAGATGCGACTAGAAAGACAGTACTTGTTGGGTAATTTCTATCCGGCCCCTGCCCTAAGCCAACTACTAACTAGAAAATACGAACCTTCGCTTGAAGACCCAGATGAGACCATTATCTGGAGCCAAAAGAAACAGGAGAAGTGGAACATTGAAGGTGTTAAGACACTTTTCTTGCTCTACTGCGGCGCTTCAACGGCCGCGAAATTCAGTAATTTGGTGACGCTTAACCCGCAACAGAAGAAAGAATTTGCAGAAGCAATCAAAGTCATCCAAAAATCAAGATCTAAGCTTGGCGTGATTCGGAAGTCGGAGGTTGTGAGTCGACTCAAACCCATGTCTGAACAAAGGATTTTAGCTTATGTCAAAAAGGCTTATCCAAATGTCTTAGTTTCTGGTGATTTTATAGATGCATCGACTGATTATTTGGATAGCTTCATGTACAACATGATTGTTGGGCAATTGGCAGTGAACGCCCCTCTTAAAGTTGAAGTATTGCAAGAAGGTATTGATAGAGGGTCTACTATAAGACAGAGTAAACAATACGTCCCGTCTGTTGAGGCTCTTACTTATTTCCTGCAGAACAACCCTAAATTTGAGGTTTCTTCTAATGGTGAAGTCAGCTACTCTGGATTCTTTGCCGATGACAACACAATAGTTGGATGGATGGTTGCAGAGCTCCGAAAGCACCCAGGGCAGATTGCTACAAGAGCTGAACTTATAAGATCTGGTTTTAAGAAGGGCTTCAAGATTTCAACCATTTCCCAGTACATGACCTATGGAGTTGAATTTAGGTTGGGTGGACAGGGGACTATCCACCTAGTTGGTAGTAAATTCACTGAAAACCAATTCAATGATGCACTCCTTCGCGCCGAAAAAGTAGATCACAAAGCTGAATATCTAAATTTCCACCAAGAGGTGGATGGTTCATTCTCGGTCACCTTAGCAATTAGTACTGCATTTATGGTGTCTGGCGTACTAGCAATACCCAGTTCTATTGGGAAGGCATTTGGGCAGTCATCTCGCCAGGTTGTTTGCTGTCCTCAGTACCAAGCCGACGCTCATCCACGACTTAGCGGCAAGACATTGTTAGCAAATATGGCTTCAGTTAGAGATCATCTAATGTTTGTCCACAAGCTCAATGAAGGTGACTACTTCCACATGCATGTTTCTCCAAAGAGTATTCAACTGTTGCTCTCCTCCAACGACTAATTTCAGTAATGTTCTTCGAGCTCCTCTCCAAATTAGTCTCAGTTAGTTAAATTGTCTGGACATTTTCCAACTGCTATTGCGCGTATCATGAAGTAGCTCAAAGCAAGTTTTTACTCCATCATAAGTACCTAAAACTCGCCAAATCTCAACTTCTAAAACTCCTGATCCTATGCCTCTGTGAGCTCTTTCACCAACCCACCATTCAGCCTTGGCATACCATCTAACCGGTCTAGAACTAACCTGGTAGTCCTTTTCCCTCCATCTAAAGTGGGTAGGAGCACCCTCCTGATCCACTAAAACAGCCACAGTTTCGTCTATACGGCCCATAAACCACCCTTACACTTAACCGAACATATGTTCGGATATTAGAGTTTATAGGGTTGGTCTAACATTGCGAGCCATTGGCCACATGGAATGGAGAAAAAGAACTCCAAACTAAGTCTTGCTGCTGAATTCAGTCAGGGATTAGACCGATTACTCCATCTTTATGCTTTAAGGTAACCTGAAGTTTTTCAATTACAAACTATTCAAAGTCAGAAGAAAAACGCTTTGCTAAAATTTCAGACTCATCCATGTTTACAAAATCGAAGAAACCGTCCGGCCACGAACTGAGATCACCTAGTTTTGATATTTGAGAAGCTTCCAACTTAGTGCTTGACGAGCTCTTTGATTGATTCTTAGTGGCAAAAATGATTGAAATTCTATTGCTGTCTTCACCATCCACATAAACCAATTTTCTTAATCTCGTAACCAGGTACTCGCTATGAGTTTCAATAAGGACATGTCTCCCAGATTTAGCGATTTGCAAAAGAAAGTCACCGAGTCTTTGTTGCACTGCAGGGTGAAGGTGTAGTTCTGGTTGTTCGATAAGGGTTAGAGTTCCAGGTTCTACTACGAGACACAATATGAGTACCGGCAGTATTTGGCTTAGACCAGTCCCTTTTTGATACAAAGCTTCATTGTCAGTTTTAGTTTCTAGGCCTTTTAGACCATCATCCTTAACTTCAAGTCTTTTGCCCAGTTGAAACCAATGAGTCCATTCTTCAACGGCATCTTTCAGATTAATAAATTCGCTTCGACCTCCAGGGATCGGGTAATTTTTAGGCGTTGTTGAGGCACGCCCGTATCTAAGTTGATAACCTGAGTATTCGCCCTTTGCCCCTACGGGAGCTGTTGAAGAGGGTTCTAATTCGTAATGTTGTTGAGCAGTTGGGTCAAGTCTGAGAGGACCAAGGTACTTCGTTTTACTCCTCAAAGTGTCCGAGACTTTAGATGCCGCGAGTTGGAAGGGCCTATATTCATGAATTTCCACTGCTTTATTCAGTGGTAGAAGATACTTAGCGTTTCGCAGTTTTGAAGAGAGTAGCATTGAATCGACTAATTGCTCAATTTTCTTGTCACTCGAGTACGCTTTCCAGTCCGGTATGTGAGTGCTGCTTGAAGTTTCAAAAATCGCCATTTCTCGACCAAATTTAATGAGTTCACTTGTTGCAATTTCAACGCCAGGTTGAACATTTACCCTGTCCAGCAATCCTTCATGTCGTTGAATCATGAACTGGAGCCGTTCATCCAAAGAAGTGTTGTCATAACGCCTTGAGGCTGACGCGCTCAGTGTTTTATTTCCTCTCGCGAAATTCTGATGACGGTTGTGCTTTATGTTCGCAATCAACCACTCTTTGTAGCTTTGCAATCTCAGAACAACACTCGGATAAATGTCAATCGGGGACTGGCTTGCCTCAAAAATTCCGTAATCTTGGTCAGATATTTGCACAACCCTAAAATCTTCGTTTGCTTCGTCGTTCTGTTTATGATCAATCCAAGTGAATTCTTCGACTTCGTCATCCAGAGTCATAGTAAGTTTCATCGACTTAATTCGTGAAGCCGCCCTATTAAGGCGAGATTCCCCTAGTTTGAATGTAGCGGAAATTAAGACTGGCGAATCTGATTCTGACTCGGTTAGTCCCAGTTTTTTTCCGAAAAGCCATTGAAGCTCCTGTGTTCCCCCTTTGAGCTCAATCTCTATTTCGGGATCACTTTTGCTATTTCGCCTCTTGAACTCAGTGAAAGTTCCCAACTTTACCAAATTGCCATTAAGCGCAAGATCTTTTCTCCCGTAATTCGCTCCATTCTGCGCTAGCAAAGAAATTGATTGTAGGACAGTTGATTTACCAGCGCTGTTTGTTCCCAAGAGAACATTGAGGCTAGCTAATGGCATTTCGACGAAGTCAATAGATTTTATGTTTTTCAATCCAATTTTAGAAATCTTGAAATCATCCTGGTAAAGTCTGAATAACTTGTTGGCACGAAGATTTATAGTTTTTGCAGTAGATTTTGCCTTGGGGCTTTTTGCTGCTGTCACTGGGGCTCCTTTTTGTATTTATTCACATCTTGTAAGTTCATCACCTGTTCTATAAGCAACCTGTCTCTTCGTTTGCAGAACTTCTGCTCGCAATAGCATATGAGAAGAAAACAGTTACCTGGCGTAAGTGTCGGCTTGCATTTGGCTCTCGAGTCCCAATATATTTTCTTCAGCTTGAAGAATCTAGCCAACTGGACAACCCCGCGTTCATCTATCCCGCAGTTCGAGTCGTGACTTTGATGATCTAAGTCGTAAAGACCGTTTGGTTTTACATTTGGATCGGCTGTCCGGCTGTAAACAAAACACTCTATAGCATCTTCGTTGAAAATTAGCATCCCAAATGGTCTCGCTTTATCCGGTTGGGAATTTGGCTCTGAAAAATACTTAGCACGAAGCTCTTCCCTGTTTTGCTCAGTATATAAAGTGGGTCTCGGGAGTGATGCGATGAGAACATCCATGGGCGTTGCCAGGCGCCAAACGATTCTCCCTGCGTAGTTAGCTGGCACAGCTGCCTCCTAATCTCACCATTGCCCATATAAATCCTGTACGCGTGATTCTAATGGATAATTGTTGCTGGATGGGGTCGGGCTTTAAGCATCGATATTTCAACGGGGAATCCCTGTAATCAATAATTAACCAGTGCAGGAGCCCCGCCACTGTTGAAGGGGCTTGCTTTATAACGTTGCCATTAAGGGACAGAGTCATTAGGTATCCATCCACTGTCTCAGAGTTTCTAGATATTTCTAAAGCGCTTTTATCTCGTTCTGAAGCTCCCTCAATCCCTCTAACCCAAGTGACTTTGCCACGTTTTGAAGTACTTTGTAACCTTCTTGGTCACTTCGATGTGGCAGCGTAATGGATGGTTTTCCCGGGGACTCCCAGACTGTATGAGAGTCTTTACCCCTGGCAGTCGGCTCGTAACCCTTCCTTTTCAGTATGTCTGTGATTTTTGTTTGAGGAACGGAGATTCCAATCGGTGGAAAATTGTATGCTCGGACAGAATCAGTGGTGCTTACAACTTGCACAGTGTTTATGAAGTACTTATCTAGAGAGCTAGCTCCAATAGCAAAGGAAGGCTTGATGAAGGGTTGCGTCGATACGAACAGGGCTGAGTCGTGAATAGATTTACCCAAGTTACGAAGTCCCACTTTGAAACTCTTGGGTGCAACATAGTTGATGGCCTGTCTGTAACCACGCGGTTTGTGAGGGAAACCAGCCTTGAGCGCTGTCTTTATGGCTGTGAGCTCGGCATTGGTGAATAGATTTTTCCCTGCCACACTAGCCAATGAATGAATCATGGCTGCCGACGCCAAGGCTTCTTCTAGCAAATCATCATCATAAGGATTTGCATGCGGAAAATACACTTTTCTCCAGTAGTCAGAGTAGGTTTGAAATCCATCTCTTTGGAAACTATTTCCAATTTTAAAAGCGAACCACTCGACTCTGTGATGAAATAGCTCATGGCACAACATGACATAGTATGCGCCAAGTAGAGATACTCTACCTCCGTCACTCGATGGTGAGTGAGCCCTCAAAGCTCGCCTAATACGAGATCCATAAAAACCGAGTCCCTCAATAGTCACAAAAATACCTGCGGCTAGGCCAGTAAATGTTATTTGGCTGTACCAGGCCAGTTTCTCAAAGGGTCCGGTTTCCTCACTGTCATCGAACCGATGATCATTCTCTATCGAATCAAGCCAGTCGTTTATGGAGTTTTCAATTGTCGAATTGTAGCCTGGGCCACCTTTTAGCATCTCTAAATCAAGGTAGAAAGATTCATGCTCTCGTGCTGGTCTCTCTGAAATTGGGGTCAAGGTATCGGACATTTCAATAAAGTCTTCCAGCCATTTTTCAAAACCTATTTTTTGAACCATTTGCAAAGTTCCTCCCGAGAATCTAGTGAATAGAGTACACCCATATGGGAATACAAATTAGGCCCGATGGTGCAGCACCCATGATTCAATAAACGGAAGCCACGCCGCCTCTAAGTTCCTCAGGCGGCCCTCCGTATGTTTGATTAAGCATTTGCCTTGGAGATAACAGGACACGGTCAACATTTCAAATAGATTAAGAATGCGACTCTCAGTTCTTCCAGGTCCTTGATTGAACTAGTATGTTACCGACCGTCAACGAGGGCTCAATCGAATGGGAATATCAGTTTTATGGCAATTAAACCTTTTATGGAACAGGTTTTTGATTTACTTGATCCGCAGAACTGTGTCACAATCCCAAGATACCAAAGAAAATATGCTTGGAATGAGGTAAACGCTCATCAGCTAATCAATGACTTGGCGAAAACACTAACGGACCCAACAGAAAAGAACCATTGGATAGGCGTTGCAATAATCAGGAACCTCTCTGGTACTGAAAAATGTGAAGTTGAAGAAATGAACCACAATTGCAGAGAGCTAATTGACGGTCAACAAAGATTTACAACTCTGAGATTGTGGTTGCTTGCCTTGGAACATTACGCCAAGCCATTGAGCATCAAATTTGATTTCGAACTGGGTAAGTTAAGATTGCAGAGCCCTAATGACTCTGAATTTAGCCAGATTGAGAGTGGCGATATTGAGCAGATTTCGAAATCCAATAGCGATCTAGCCAAAGTCTACATCTACTTCAGATACCTATTATGGCTAGGAGAAGATGCACTCCTGAGCCCTACCGCATATCAATATCCAAAATTAAGACTCGAGAAAAAGACCATTTTTGAAAAATGGGATATTTGGCTTGGGCGTCAAATTAAAAAAGGTGTAGACATCCGAAAATCAAGTCCACCAGATGTCACAAAATTGGCTGAAGCCACTTTATATAAACTTTCGGTCCTCTATCTGAGAATAAATGATGAAGACCCAGTTCGGATTTTCTCTGCACTTAATGGTAATAGAACAGAACTTAGTCAGTTTGATCATTTACGAAATTACGTATTTGGACAACTTACTACATTGCTTCCTGATCAAGCTTCACGAGATCTTTTGTTTGACAATTATTGGAGAAAAGCCGAAGAAATTCTTGAGGGAGTGCCTACTGGAAGAGGTTCCAATGCCGACAAAATTAAAAATGAGTTCCTCTATGACTATCTTATTTCAATAGGTGAAGGTGCATATGGTAAATTTAGCTACGAGAAGACTTACGCAGCAATCACAAAATTCATTAGCGACAGGCTCGGCATCAGCAATCTAGAGTCTTGGATCAAGAAACTTCCAGACGAATGTCGCATTTGGACACTGCAAAAGTTTGATTTTTCTTTTAACGGCAACTTAAGCGATGGGCAACAAGTTCAACTGCCTCTCAAAAACAGGCTTATTCTTCAGAGGCTTCGTTACCTTTCAGATGGACCACCATCGGCTGTAGTGTTTTTTGTTTTGCGTAGAGGTTACCTTGAGGCAGCTGCAGAGAAGAAATTTGAACCTGCAGACGTTACTGCTTCCCTTAGAGGCCTGGAGAAAGTTCTATTCAAGACAGTGCTTTCAGGGAAGTCGCTAACGACTTTCAATGGGTGGTCGATACGCTCTCTCAAGACGATTAATGAAACGTCCGTCAATAAGCCTGGGAAGCGAGCAAGTGATGTTTTCTGCTCCAGCCTAGATAAGTATGAGACTCAAACCTGGGATCAAGTACTTCAAAATCATGCAATCACCTTCGCCCAAAACTCAAAGTCCTTATATGAGGTAAACCCTAGAGCGACTATGGCTGTGCTAGATGTCATAAACGAAGAATTGAGTGGAGGGGCAGCTATATCCATGGTTCCAATTAAAAACGTTACTGGTGAGGATGATCCATTCTGGATTGAGCACATCTTTCCTCAAAAGGACATGAAATGGCAGCCTGACTTAGTTAAATGGAAAGCAAACTTAGCGGTTATGAGAGCTGCACTTCATGACCTGGGAAACCTTTCACTATTACCGAACGTGCTCAACATAAAGATGAGCAACTTGAATCTCAGCGATAAAAAAGGTGAAATAGCCAAAGCCAGGGCTAAATATAAGGAGACTCACATAATCCCTACCATGAACGATGTTTGGCTTTCATCTGCTAAGTGGACTCAAAAAGAAATTCAGGAAAGAAACGAGAAATTTTGGGACATTCTAGAGAAGCGATGGAAATCATAAAACCACAATTTACAAACATGCCGGAACAATTTTGGGGGATAATCAGAAGGAGGAAGCACAATGTGCGGCAAGAATGATCCTGTTAGAGAGCTGCTTGTTGAGTTTTATTCGACTCCTAACTCTAAACTAACTGTTGCTAAAGCTGGCAGAAATCGGATTTGGGAATATTTCAAGAAGAACAGAACACTGCTCAGAACCGAACCTGGCGCTAAAATCGTCTCTTCCATCGCTTCTGAAATTGATGACGCAATAAAGGCTAATCGCGCACTGCAAAGATCAGTGTTTAGCGAATGTGTCTACACTTTTGAATTGGCAAACAAGCTTGGGTTAACTTCGTATTCTAAATATTCGGACCAGGTTTTACCGCTTGCGGTCCAAAAAACCTTGAACACTTTGGAATTAAGTCCAAGATACGTATATTCAAACGCCCAAAACACAAGGTTTTTAGTGCAAGCAGGTGGGCCTAACTCTTATGATGCGGTGCTAATAAATCTGGACAAAGATGCAAACGTAAAGATTGAGTACAAGGAGCCAGCTTCAAAGGCTAAGGAGCTTGATGTGAATTATGACGAGAGTGGCTACTTGGTAAAGACGGAGAAGTTCACAATTAAATTTAGGCAGTTGCTTCCGATGCTTAATGAGGCGATCAAGGCGAAGGTAAACATATTCCAGCTAGCGGACTCTTCAACTAAGAATTTCATTTCGTTCTCTACACCAAGCATCCTTAAAGCATTGGATGACAATTACACAGGAGAGAACACAGCGGACGTTATCTGCACCGAAGACAAAAACGGCTATCTAGTACTGATGTCATCCAATGATGTCACGAAGTTTGTTGATCCACCCACTTTGAAAGGCATTGCTGGAATCAAGGGAGAAATACGGTCCGCCGGTCGAAACAAATATAAAGTATGGTCCCACGACAAACTTCAAGAGCACATCGCAAAAGCAGGGGGAAAGGTTAATTCCGATCATAAAGTCACGATAGAAACCGCAAAGTTGAAGGAGACCAAGGGTTCAGGGACTACAATTGCCAATCGATTGAAAATCTCATCAATTTTCTTCGTTTATGTAGAAGACGTTGTCACTAGTGGAGGTTATACTACTTTCGATTTGAATGCGGTCAAGCAAATCAAGGCTACGATATCTGCTCATATGTATTTTCGAAAGCTTCAAGTAGATGTTGTTAGAGATTACTATCTGACCTGAAAATGAGGAAAATTGTCGAACGGAATCCTAAAGTTTGACTCCAATTCGCTAAAGGAACTCATTCTTGAATTCGGTCTTGAACAAGCATGGAAATCAATTCTTTTCACGCACCTCAAATCCAAAAATGACCCAAACTTTCAATACATACTAAATTCCAAAGAATTTGCAGGTTCCGATTTACTAGAGACTGATTTTCTGAAGGATCTCTCAATTGGAGAGATTTCCGTATTATACGAATTTAGCGTTGCTCTCGTGAGCCCCGAAAGCAGGAAAGACAGCGGGCAATTTTTCACACCTGACGATGTGGCAATTTTCATGGCCAAAAAAGCAATAGATGGGCCTTTCAGCACATCAGGTGTTTGGCTTGATCCTTGCTCGGGAATAGGAAATCTTTCTTGGCACTTGGCAAACTTGCAGCCAAATCCAGAACAATTCCTGTCTGATAGGCTTTTGCTTTCGGATCGCGATGAGCTTGCATTGCTGATTGCAAGAACTCTTTTTGTTCTGCATTTCCAGAAGAAAAATAGAAACCTTTTTCACGATCTCGAACCCAGGTTTATCCATTTCGATTTTCTTAGTGTCCCAAAGAGCGACGACCTCGGTATGGGCGAAACTGACGGTAGCCTCAATGAAATTCCTCAGCATGATTATGTGATTGTCAACCCACCGTACCTAGCTACGAATCGGGATTCTAGATTTGAGACTGAAGTGGCGTCAGACTTGTATGCATACTTTCTCGAAAACATCATAAAGACAAGTTCTGGATTTGTTAGTGTGACTCCTCAATCGTTCACAAATGCATCCAAGTTTCGATCGGTTAGAAGGCTACTGCTGAGTTATCCGTACCTAAATATCTACTGCTTCGATAATGTTCCTGCAAATATTTTTCGTGGCATAAAATTCGGAAGCAGGAATTCAAACACTTCGAACAGTATCCGAGCGGCAATAACCGTAGCATCTACACTTGGATCACACCAAGCCATTTCGCCTCTGATAAGGTGGACTTCAACCCAACGAGATGAACTTTTTAACTCTTTAGATACTTTCTTATGTTCACCTAAACTTTCTGAGGATTTTTTCCCAAAGGTCCACCCGCATTTACTTAGACTGTACAAAATTGCTACGGGGAGTGATAAGCAGGTTTTGGCAGACATAGTTTCATCTAGAGGGCAATATGAACTTTACGTTCCATCGTCACCTAGGTATTTCATAGTTGCTCTTAAGAATCCAGTCTTGCGGAAATCAATGCACACCTTGCATTTCTCGAGTAAATCTAAGAGAGATTTAGCGTATCTATTATTGAACTCGTCTTTCACCTACTGGTGGTGGAGGGTTCGGGATGGTGGAATGACACTTTCGTTGCAGACTCTAATGTCAATTCCATTGCTCGGGGATTTTCCCTCTTCGCCCGCTTTGGTCAGATTGCTTGAGCTATCTGAACAGACAAACAAAGTCTTTAAGAAGAATGCTGGTAGCAATCAAGAAAATGTTAAACACGACGATTCTCTAGTGATCAAGATCAATCAACTTCTATTCCCTGATTGGGCAGACTCGCTTCATAGTTTGCACGGTAATTCCGAGATAACAACAAATGAGATGCTGAAAGCCAAGACTAAAAATTGATTTGACGTTTCGCTCAGGCTCAGTTTCTATTGTTTTGGATTAACTCAAAACTGTTATTCCTAACATTCCCAACCTCAACCCCAACCGGCCAGAATTCAACTTCTGCTGCTACCTGATCTGACTCTTGGGCTAGTTCGTTTAGTAATGCTCGGGTGGTGTTCTCTGGGTCTTCCAGGTTGTCTGGGTCTAGCCATTCAGCCATCGATGATTCTGAGAGCAGAATGGGGTTTCTCTCGTGAATTGGAGCTAGTGGTTCTGCTGCGTCTTTGGTGAGGATGGCAAAGGATAGAAGCCATCTAGATGGGTCATCTGGATTCTTTGAAGGGTCTAACCACCAGTCATAGATACCAGCTAGAGCCAGCATTCCCTGGTCGCCAGCGTTGATATAAAAAGGCTGTTTAGAACCATCTTGTTTGATTTGCCACTCGTAGTAGCCAGAGACTGGCATTACGCAGTGCTGTCTCAGTACTGCGTTTCTAAAGCTTGGTTTCTGAAGGACTGTTTCTATTCTGGCGTTGTTGTGTAGTGGTGTGTTTGCTGGTCCCTGAGAGTTTCTGGGAACTAGTCCCCATCTTGCTGCGTGAAGTTGTCTTCTGAGTTCACCGGCATGTTCACCTTCGTTCTCTTTGAGAACTCGGTCAACGATTATTGATGCTGGTAGGGAAGGAGGATTGTTATAGGTAATACCTGGTTGTTCACCAATAACATCATCGATGTCAAAGAGAGTTACTAACTCACCGATAGATCTAGCAACAACAGTTCTGCCACACATTACAGGTTAGGTCTTTTCATCTCTGCTTCACGAAGCTTCTTCGCTCTTGCTTTAGCTTTCTCTGATTCATCAATCATGGCTTCTGTGGCTTTATCTAGTGTCTTTTTGACTAGGCTAATCACAACGAGGAAAACCACGATTATTGAGATAAAGACTGCTGCACCGAGCTTGAAATCATTCATTGCCTGGGTTGCATTTCTAGCAAACCAACCAACCCCTAGGTACAGGCTTGTCCATAGAGCACAGGCAGCTACTGTCCAGCTAATAAAAGTTCTATAGGTCATCTTGGTCATACCTGCAGTTAGCGGAACTACTGAGTGCAGTACTGGTAGGAATCTAGAGATAGCAACTGCTATTCCTCCTCTAGATTCAACAAAGGTATCTGCACGGTGCCAGATATGCTCTGGTATTCGTCTACCGGCTTTAGATGACCTAATTCTCGGTCCAAAAAGTCTGCCTATA
>JACCDP010887062.1_pt1 | contig 12772 bp, 8 predicted proteins | sample 7445841 | NCBI WGS metagenome assembly JACCDP01 (sample SAMN15323441, study PRJNA562643) | freshwater metagenome | isolation source: river surface water | place: USA:Blue River Watershed | collected 2017-08-17
AAAAAATTAACTGCCCAGGACCATTTTCTCACGGCCTCGATAAATAGATATAACTGCTATTAAAGGATCGCGAGCTATGAGCATTTTAACCAGAATTAAAAATAATCAGATCACTGATAACACCATTGAGTATCAAAAAATCAAAGACGGCACCTTGGTTGGTACCAAGTTCAATGCCAACATAACTTTAAATTCCAATGTTGTAATTCTAGGAAATTTAACTGTTGCCAACAGCTATGCACAGTTAAATTCTGTTAATACCTACATCAACGATCCTTTGGTGGTATTTAACAACAATTACACCAGCACACCAGCCTATGACGTCGGCATGCTGATCAATCGCAACCTTGACAATCTAGCACCCTACGGTTCTGTAAATGCTGCCTGGGTATGGAAAGAAGCAGTTGACGGTTTTGTTGCCATAATGACCACAGAAACTGGCACCACAGCCGGAGCTATTCAAAATTCAGGTTTTGCTAACGTGTTTATAGGTAACACCTGCGCTAATACTTTAATCATCAAAGACACCATTGACAGTAGCAGTATCGACACTGGAGCACTGCAGGTGTTTGGCGGAGCAGGCATAACCAAGGCCTTGTTTGTTGGTGGCAATGTTATCATTGATGATGCCGGTTTAACCACTAGCAATACCACAGCTTATGTGTTTAATGAAACAGTGACCACACTGAACATTGGTCGCAGTGCTACCGCAGTCAGTATTGGATCAAGCACAGGAACTACAACAATTAACAACGCCTTGGTAAGCACTGGCGTTGTTACAATGAATTCTAATCTAGTAGCTGCTTCAGGAACCAATAGCACAAATAATACCACTGGTGCTCTTGTAGTAGTTGGCGGCGCGGGCATAGCCAATGATGTAAACATTGGCGGTTACATTGACGTAGACGGCGTTGGTCGCATACACGGCAATCTGGTAGCAGATTCAGGCACAGTCAGCACAAACTCAACCACAGGTGCTCTTGTGGTTGTTGGCGGATTTGGTGTAACTGGTGCTCAAAACATTGATGGAATATTAACTAGCAGTAACACCACACAAAGCTCAACCACTGGCAGCGGTGCAATTGTTACATCTGGTGGTGTTGGTATTGCTAAAAATCTAAACGTTGGTGGTGATACAGTTATTACTGGAAACCTAACAGTCAACGGTACACAGACCATAATTGGTACCACAGATTTGGCCATTATTGACAGTGTTATCAATATTCACACATTTGCCAATCTGGCACCATTGGTATCAAATGATGGCAAAGATATTGGTATCAAGATGCACTATTATGATTACCAAGACAGTCATGCTGCTCTGATTAGAGACAATTCCACTGGACAACTTGAATGGTACTCCAGGGGTATTGAAGGCTACGGTAACGTATTCCAAGGCAATGCCTACGGTGTAATTAAAACCGGTGAATTGCTATTGGCCAATTCCACAGTCAGCAGTGATAGAACCACTGGTGCTCTGCGTGTCACAGGTGGTGCAGGCATTGGTGGCAATTTACATGCAGGTAACAGCAAATTTGCCAGTGTCAACGACACACCAATTGGCAATGCGGTACCTAATTCGGCCACATTTACCACAGCAGTGACCACTGGTGTATTACTCAGTGCAGGTAATATTGTTGGCAATTCTACCACTGCCAGCACCGGAACCACAACTGGTGCTTTGGTTCTTACAGGCACAGGTGGAGCGGGCATTGGTGGACAGATTTGGACCGGAGACAAAATTACAGCCGGCGGAAACATTGTGGCTGCCAGCGGTACCGATAGTACCAGCACGGATACTGGTGCTCTAGTAGTACAAGGCGGCGCCGGTATTTACAGTAATGTGTTTGTAGGCGGAGCCAGCACATTTAACAGCAACATGACCGCTGGCTTTGACACCATAATCAAAGGCAACACCGACGAAACATTGTTATGGGCACGTGCCGGCAGCACCTATGATCAAGTGTTAATTGGTAACAGTGCTGTGGTAGCCAACTTGGTCACCGGAGCCAAACTTTATATTAACAGCACAGACTCCATGCGTTTGCCCACTGGTACAACTGCACAACGTCCTAGCAACGCAGGTGGCACAGATATTAGAGGTATGTTCCGCTACAATACCACAGTTTCTGCTCTTGAAGTATATGATGGTGCAGAGTGGGACCAAATTACAACACAGTTTACTGTTATTGTAGCAGAAACATTTACCGGCGATGATTCCACCACAGTGTTTACCATGGCCAATGCTGCCACAACAGCTTCAACTTTTGTGGCCATCAACGGTATCATACAACAGCCAACTACTTCTTACTCGGTCAGTGGTGTAACACTCACATTCACTGAAGCACCAGCCACCGGCGACGTAATTGATGTACGCAGACTGTCTACCACACAAACAGTTACAGGTATAGCCAGCACCAACGGATACATGCAGTTCTTGGTTGACAACAATGGAGCCTATGTTTACACAGGTGCTACCAATACCAGTGCTACCACATACTGGGATACATCAGGAGCACAAATTGCTTCTAGTGGCAACGTTTCAGTTGGTTACAGTAATGCCAAGGCTGTAATAGACACATTCTTTGCCAATACCTATAGAACAGCCATATACGAAGTGCAGTTGACCAGTGATGGTAACCGTTACCAAAGTCAATCTGTCACAGTTGTTCATGACAGTGCCAACGTAACTTATGCGGTACACGGTGTGGTACAAACCAATGGTAACTGTGGCTTGATTGAAGCCAACATTGGATCAGGTAAAGTCAACCTGTTGTTGAGTCCAGCATTCAACAGCAATGACATAAGAATCAAGAAAGATTATATTTTAATTTAAGAAAGCATAGTACCTTTATCGGGGAATATGGAACCGGAGGAAAATAAAAATGCCAGCAGGATATTTCGTAGTACAAAACGGTCTTCAAGTAGGACCGCTCACAATTGATGCCACAAACGGTACAATACAAACGTCGGGTGACGTAAACATCACAGGTAACGTTGGTGTCAGCCAGATCGCTAAAAACGACAGCTCGATCACTATTACAGACACCGGTGGTGGTAGCAATATCACATTCAAGATCGACAACGGTATTGAACACACAATGACCTCGGCCTTGACCAGTCTGCGTGGTAACTTGAGCTTTAGTCCAGACAACACAGCCGATGCATTTGCAACTTCAGCAGGATTAACCGATGCCATAGCTATTGGTGCCAAGAGCGTAGATTCATTTGTGCAGTTTGCTATAACCAATACCGATGACGGTATCAGCAGTTCTTCAGACTTTATTGCCTACGCAGACAACAGCGACAATGACCATGGCTTTATTGACATGGGTATTGCCAGTACCCTGTTTGCTGACTCAGACTACGCAGTAACCAAAGGCGGTGATGGATATATTTTCCTGAGTGCACCAAGCTATCTAGGTAATGGTAATCCCACTGGTGGTAACCTGGTCCTAGCCACCGGCGGCGGCAGCTGGGGTGATATCGTGTTTGCGGCCAATGGATTCTCTGCAGGTGCCAGCACTGAACAAGGTCGTTTTAAAAAGGACGACGGCTTATACATCACAGGTAACCTGGTAGCTTCAGGTGGTACCTTGTATCAAGGACCCCTGGCCAAGACGTTCGAAGCCTCGGCAGGTATTTCAGATCCCACAGCGATCTTTACTGACAGCATTCCATCATTTGTGCAGGTGGCCTTGCATAACCAAAGCTCCAACAGCAGCGCCAGCTCGGACTTTATTGCCTATGCTGACACCGGTGATAACACCATTGGTTTCATTGACATGGGTATCTGTAGCAGCCTGTTTGCAGATCCAGCCTACGCAGTTACCAAGGCTGGTGACGGATATATTTTCTTGAGTGCCCCAACTTATGCTAACACAAATCCCACTGGTGGTAACCTGGTGCTTGCCACAGCCGATGGCGCACAGGGCGACATTGTGTTCTCCGCAGGTGGTTTTGCTACTGGTGCTATCCAAGGACGCTTTGTCAACGGCGATGGTTTGTTGGTAACAGGTAACTTGGTCAGCGAACTTGGTGCCATATATCAAGGAGCCAATTCACGTGATCAGTTGATCAGTGCCAACAGTTCAACAACATTGAGCAGCACAATCAATGCCGCAGTGACCAGTTTTAACGTGACCAGTACCACAGGATTCTTGAATCACGGTGTGTTGTACATTGAAAGCGAAATCATGTACTATTCGGGTAAGACCAGCACATCCTTTACTGGCATCACACGTGGCACAGGTGGAACCACAGCGGCCAGCCACAACAGTGGTGTAACAGTTTATCAGCCCATAGCTGGACTGACCAATGTGACTGCGGTGTTTGTTGAAGATGCCAACGACTTTGTACAGTTGGCCATCAAGAACAAGAACTCGGGTACAGGTGCTAGTACAGACCTTATTGCCTACGCTTCCAACGGCGACAACGATTCGGGTTGGATTGACCTGGGTATCACGGGTGAAAACTTTGACGATCCCAGCTTTGGTGTAACAGGACGCGACGACGGATATATCTTTATGAGTGCTCCTGCAGGAACACCCGGCAACGGCGACCTGTTTATTAGCACAGATGGCACAGGCCAACAAAACGACATCGTATTCTCCACTGGCGGTTTTGCTGACGATAGTTTTGAACGTATGCGTATCATCGGTCAGAGCCGTGTAGGTGCTCCAGCCGGTGTTGAGATTTATATTCCAACAACTTCAACCAGCACGTCAACCGGTGCCTTGCGTGTACAAGGTGGTGTGGGTATCCAAGGTAACTTGAACGTGGGTGGTAACTTTAACCTGGTTGGTAACATCACCATTGGTGGTACAGGATCAACAACAAGTACTTCGACTCTGGTTATTGAAAACCCCATCAGCTTCTTGGCCAACGCCAACAGTGCAGATTCGCAGGATATTGGTATTGCTGGACAGTACAACAACGGTGCCAATGTGTTCACTGGCGTAGTCAGAGATTCAACAACCAAATCGTGGAGATTCTTTGATGGTTTAAGTACCAAACCGACTACCACAGTCAGCTGGAGTGGCACACAGGCTGCTAACGTGTACATGGGTCAGTTGTTGATAGCCAATACCACAACCAGTACCAGCACCACTTCAGGTGCCTTACAGGTACGCGGCGGCATGGGAGTGTCTGGAACTATTCAGGCTGGTGGCGACGTAAACTTCAGCAGTAACACACAGGCTTCAAACGATACCACTGGCGCATTACGTGTCAAGGGCGGTATCAGTATTGAAACAGGTAGTTTGTATGCCGGTGGTGCTGCAGGAGTTGCAATCAATGTGCGTGGTGATATCAGACCCACAGCCAACTTGACATACAATCTTGGTGCCAGCAACGCTTGGTTTAACACATTCTATGGTGTGTCAACTCAAGCCAAATACGCTGACTTGGCAGAAAACTATCAAGCAGATGCACACTACGAAGCAGGTACAGTTTTAGAGTTCGGCGGCGAAAAAGAAGTTACCATAGCCACCGACGGAACCAAGCGTGTGGCTGGTGTAGTTTCTACCAATCCAGCTCACTTGATGAATGGAAGCCTGACTGGTCAAAACGTAGTGGCCTTGGCCCTGCAAGGACGTGTTCCGTGTAAGGTCACCGGGGCAGTACAAAAAGGTGACTTGATGGTGTCAGCAGGATTTGGTTATGCCAAATCCAATAACGACGCACAAGTTGGTCAGGTCATTGGTAAAGCTCTAGCAGATTTCAGCGGTACCAAAGGCACTATTGAAATTGTAGTTGGACGTTTGTAATCCGTTCAAACACACAAACAAGGGGCTTTCGAGCCCCTTTTGTTTTTTGATAAATAGTGTAAACGGATAAAACAAATGGGCTTAACTAGACCAAAGTACAGTCAAATTTATGATTCAGACGCAAAAAACAGCGCCAGAGTAGCCACAACTACCAATGTGACTTTGACCGGCGGTGCACCCGACACTGTTGACGATGTTGCTTTGAATTTTAAAGATCGTGTTCTAGTTAAAAGTCAGAGTAATACCTCTCAAAATGGCATCTACTATGTCACAGTAGTGGGCACCGGATCAAACGGTACCTGGGCTAGAAGCTTGGATGCTGATTCAAATGTCAAACTAACCTCAGGCACAACACTTAGCATCGAAGAAGGCACAGTCAACGCTGCAAAAGCCTTTCGTATGACAACCATTGGTACTATTATTTTAGGTGAAACTGGTATTACCTGGACAGATGTATCGGGTGGTGGTGGATCAGCCAGTGGTAACAATGGTCAAGTTCAGTACAATGATACAAATGCGTTTGGTGGTGCCACCTATCTATATTATAATGAAGGCAATGGCCAGGTTATATCCAATGCTGGAATAGCCAGTACCACAACCACGTCGGGAACTTTCGTAGTCACAGGTGGTGTAGGCATCAGCGGTGCTCTCAATGTGGGCGCCAATGTCACAGTAACCGGCAATGTGTTGCCTGTTGCTAATATCACGTATAATTTAGGTAGTCCAACACAGCGTTGGAAAGATTTATATCTAGCAGGTAACACAATCAACTTGAATGGCGCTACTATCAGTGCCACTGATGGAGCCATTACATTCCAAAACAGTCTAGGTGGAAGTTTTAGTGTAACTGGCAGTGCCGGTGGACAAAGCACTGGTACATTTGGTAATCTTATTGCTAATTCTGGAGTGGCCAGTTCTAGCACATCAACTGGTGCTTTGGTCATAACCGGTGGTGCCGGCATAAGTGGTGCCGTGAATATTGGTGGTGCCTTATCTGTGTCGGGTGATACCACTGTGACTGGCAACTTGACAGTAAATGGTACTACAACCAATATCAACACAACCAATCTTGTTGTGGAAGATAAAAACGTTGTATTAGCAGATGTAGCTACACCCACAGACACCACAGCCGACGGGGCCGGTATTACCGTCAAAGGTGCCACAGATAAAACTTTTAACTGGGTAGATGCCACAGATGCTTGGACCAGCAGCGAAGATCTAAATCTACTCACAGGCAAACAATACGAAATCGCTGGTACCAGTGTGCTCACAGCAACCACACTAGGATCTGGAGTAGTCAACAGTAGCTTGACCAGTCTAGGCACTGTTACCAGTCTAGTCGCTACCACAGCAGTGGCTACTAACTTTAGTTCTGGCAATATAGTTATCACAAATGGTAGTTTAACCACCGCTGTAGTTACAAACCTTAGTTCTGGTAATATTGTAGCTACTAATTCAACTTCTGGTACCTGGTCTACGGCCAATGTGAGTCTGTATGAATCTGTGACAGCAACCACAACCAATGCCACATTTTATCCCATCCTGGCAGATAAAACCGTTGGCAATACCGGAGGATTCAGCGCCACCACACTCACACACAACCCCAGCACCGGTAATCTCACAGTAACAGGTGTTGTGGGCAATCACTGGGGTCCAGTGGCCGCGACCACAGCCAACGTGTCCAGCACCTTGGCAGTAACAGGAACCAGCACATTTACAGGCGCCACCAATCATGCTGCCGGTATCACCGCCAGCACAGTGTCGGCAGGTACCATTGGTAACTCGGGGGCAACACTAAATGGATCGGGTTCAGGAATCACTTCTTTGGGAACAACAACTGATTATCAAGTTGGATCAATGGCCATTGGTGGAACCAGAGTAGGCAGCGCCGGGCTGTCGGTTAACGGTACCACCGGAGACAACGATAGTCAAATCATTATCAAAAAACCTTCACAGAGTACGTGGTCCATGCTGACCTGGAACAATGTAAATTACGAAGGTTACAACATTTATTATGACAATGGTGCCTGGGTACACAGTGCACCAACTGGAGCAAACGTCAACTCTTTGCTGGCTAGAACCAGTACAGGAATGAACTGGTATGCATCGGATAACGGTACTAGCTCTTGGAATCAGGCCAGCAATCAGGCCTTGTGGGATCTCACAGGTGCCTGGGTAGGAAAAATAAACACTACATCGGCACAAACTATAGCACCGTCGGCTAACTTAACTTACAATCTTGGATCAACCACGGCCTGGTGGAACAACGTTTACGGAGTCAGCGTACAGGCCAAATATGCCGACTTGGCTGAACATTATGAGAGTGACGCTGTGTATGAAGCAGGTACCGTGGTTGTGTTTGGTGGGGAAAAAGAAATCACAGTAACCACACAAGATCACGATCCGCGTGTGGCTGGTATTATAAGCACCAACCCGGCCTACTTGATGAATGCCGCAAATCCTGGATTACCAGTGGCCTTACAAGGCCGTGTGCCCTGCCGGGTGCAAGGACCAGTAACCAAAGGCGATGTGTTAGTAACCAGCACAAATGCAGGAATAGCACAAAAGATAGACAATGCCAAGTTTTTACCTGGCTGTGTGGTGGGTAAAGCACTGGAAACAATAAATACTAATAATATACAAACCATTGAAGTGGTGGTGGGAAGATTTTAAAATGCAAAAACTAAAACAAATTTATCGTAGTTCTTATGCCGGCGAAAGTATTGTCAGCGAGCTAGTTTTATCTGACAACGCTTGGGAGCCAAAAACAGAATACATTGAAAATTCTGTTTTTTCCACATACACCACAAAACAGGCCATAGCCATTGGTAACGGTCCTACCAGAGATCAACTTGACCTGCGACTGATTGAGAATCACAAAGGTGGTATTCGTGCCACAGACAAACTGCAAAGCTATGCATGTAATTTAATTGTCGAAGAAGGATTTACACCAGATTTTCTTGTTGTCACTGACCCTGTAAAAGTCAAAACCATTGCTGAATCTGAATATCCCAGCGACAACATTGTGTATGCCAATGCCCAGTATATCATGCAATATCCAGGTAAATTCTATCTGATTCCACAAAATCCTGCCTATGACGCAGGAGCCATGGCCGCATACCTGGCCTGCTTTGACGGACATAAGAAATTATTTTTGTTGGGTTATGACAGCTACAGTGATGAACCAGCAAACAGTTTCTACATACAGACACTGTGCCATGTCATGGATACCTACCGCGGAACTGAATTCATTCGTGTATGCCCGACTGTGAAAACATCTTGTTCAGTAGAATTAGAAAAACGTGTGAATTTTAGACAAATCAGTTTACGTGAGTTTGTAGTCGAAGCTGACCTTGGTTAACGTAAAATAGACTCCAAGGTCTTGATTTTTTTCCGTACAATATCAAAATTAAAACTTCGCCATAGGCCAGGGTGCAAAGGTTTGGGATAATCATCTATCTCTACCCAACAATATCCACGATGTTCATCATTTAGCACAGGCACAAATTCATTGTCTACAGTGACAAGGAATGTGTAGTACACAAACTTTTTGTTATCTGCGGTAAAGGTCTCCAGTGGAATACACTTGTGCTTTTCGAGATTCTGTCCGATTTCTTCGCGTGCTTCTCGCATGAGACCCTGGAACACAGATTCTGCGGCTTCAACTTTGCCGCCTACGATACCCCAGGTACCAGCGTATCTGCTTTTAGCACGTAATAAAAAAAGATAACGATTGGTTCGCTTGGCGTAGATCAACGCACCAGCACTTTCGTTGTGGTCGCTCATTAAAGCACCAAACTCCACTCTCCGGACTCGTACAGGCCTTCTACACTCTTGACCCACTCAGCACCGGTCCAACGATATTGGATGGTGGTTGTTATGTTAGTCACATACTGTGTGGCAGGTTCTCTGCTGTCAAAGCTCACTGTCCAATAAGCACCGTTCCATTCAATGATGTCATTGGCACGAGCCAAGAGATTGGTGCCTGCTGGACCAGCCCAGGCTGCTGGTGATTCGGTATTGGCACTGCCAATGTTGCCCAGTATGAGATAACGTGTGCCCGTGGCAGGATTCAATAACATGTTGTCCACATCAACGTTTCTGGGATCGATGATGGCATCAACTGCTTCCAGGGTATTGGCTGGCAAGGTAGCTTCGTAAGTGTCAATGATCAATTGTGTATCGTCTGTGGGGTTATAAGAAACTCTGCCTGCGATCTCATGGCTGCCGCCAGGATAAGGAAACTGTAGTCGGACTTCACTGATGCCATTGGTCAGTTTGCCATACATGTTGACCACATCAGCCCAGCGTAGTTTGGTTCCGTACACTATGCCATCTTCGCCTTCGTGGGCATTTTGTTTGTATATGGTCAAGGTGTTGCCAACATATAACACTTCGTAGTTCATGGGTGTAAATCTCTGCTGACTCATTAAAGTCTGTGCTGTCAATATGACTTCGGGGCTGAGATCACCTTGTGCATCGTATATGCTGGCGATGATCTGTGCCACCACACCCATCTTCTTGACCTTGGCAGGCAAGCTGAGCCATATGGGCATTTCAAATGTGAGTGTGGCCACGTCAATGCTTTCTTCGCCGCCCTGCGGCACAGTACGGCTGCTGTAAGTCACATCAGTTAATAGTACAACACTGAGGCTGCTCCAGTCAACATAATTGTCAGTGCTTTGTATTTCCAAGCCAGGATTGAACAAGGGCATCATCTGCTCAATGATCTGATGTTTTTGTTCAGTGTTGCTCGTCCAGATGTCCAGTTTCATTTGCAATCTGTATGGTGCCGGCATGAGCCGTTCCACAGTGTAAATACCATCTTGTGTTTGCTCAAACTGTTGATCAGCTTCGTTGTACACACGCTCTCTGATACGCACTGTGCCTTCAAAGAACGGATTCTGCAAGCGGTCGCGATCATAGGTCAAGGCACTGATATAAGCAGCCATGGCAGGCACAGCATTGAGAGTGTTTTCACTGTTGCCACGCAGGATCATGGCAGCCTGGCGACTGATATCTCCGTAGTACACAGGTATGGTTTGCAAGGTGCGATTGCCGTCACTGTCTTTGCCAAACTCCACCTGGAAGTTTGATACCATGCGTATGAACTGCATGACAAATCTACGGATCTGGCCATCATAGGCAAATTGAACTGGCATTAGTTATCGGCTTTCGGTGTAAAGACCCGGCTGAGTGGCACACGCTCATTGCGTGTTTCGCCTGCGGCATCAACATAGGTATTAGTGTTATTTACATAGCTCATACGCTGTGTCTTATTATCTGTTCCAGGAGTTAGGTTTGTACGCACAGCGTCTTCCACACGTGCCCATATGCTGCCGGTGTATCTGAACAGGCGATTGGGCAAGTAATCCAAACGTAAGAAATAATCACCCTGGCTGGGATTGGCAGGAAATGCTACTCCGGCGCCTGTGGTCAATCCATTGGGTGCCTGACCGTCACCGGTCAAATAACCTTGAACTTTGCGTAACGGACTGGCCACACCCGAATCGGCAGAAGGACTGGTGTTACCGGCCAAGGTGCTGGTATTGTCGGCAGTGATAGGATCACCAATGGGCTGACTGCGATCCGGATTGGTTGCCAGCGTATAGATAGTGCTGGTATCATAACCAGACTTGGGCACATCTACTTCAGCCTGTACCAGGATCTGTTCGTTGATATCCAAGAACTTGTCATAGGTACTGATGATCTGACCTATTGGAGTTTCTTCAACACCATCACCGTCGGTGTCAATTTTGAGATTGTCCAAGATGTCTTTGTATTCTTGACTGTCTACCAGCGGATTGAGTTTGACCCGCCACAAGTGTGGCCACCAAGTGGGACTGAAACCTTCGGCGGCAAAACTGGCATCAGCAACCACATAGTAGCGTTTGAGTGCAGCCGGCAAATCTCCTAGAGCATCGTAGTCTTTGAGATGTTGCAGTTCCAACACATCACCAGCCATGAGTTTACGGCCAATGGTATCAACCATGTCACGCAGATGGAATACCATGAACAAGGTACCTGTTTGTAGGAACAGGCCGAACTGTGTTAGATCGAAGTCTTGATCGGCACGCTGATAGATACCACGCATCTTGTACACACTGGTATCGTATTTTCTATCACGATTTTCCAACCACAGCAGATCTTGTATGTTCATTTCGCTTTGGTTGGCATAACTGGGTTTGGTAGCATCTGCGTTGAAACCAATAGTAGTGCCTGATGGTAACACAGCAGTGGTAGGTGCACTCATGACCACTGTGGTTGATGTTTTGCTGACTACCTTGGTTCCTGCAGGCACACCTGCGGCAAACACAAAGTCGTTGATGTTGACACCTGTGGTATTGCTGAATTCTAAAATATTGCCCACTGTGATCTGTGCGGTGCTGGTTGTTTTATTGACACCTTGTGTGTTTACACCCAGATACTTGTTGACCAGGATACCGGTACCGCCAATGGTAAACATCTCCGAAATTCGGCGATCTATAAACTTGTAATCGTTTGAGTGTCGTCCATCTTGCCAAAGGCTTAATCGTGGCATACTAAATCCTATATTGTAGTATTTATGGGTTTGACATTTAAGGTCCAAAATGCTATAATTGGTATATGGATCATGATCGTGACCTAAAATACCGCATAGATCAGGCATTTTTTACCATAGTACAAATGCCTCCGGGTCAGCGTGAAGATCTGCGTCGCATGTGGCGCCATGCCCGTGGCCTATGGACATTTATGGACCTAGAGCTGGTAAACTGTCGTAGAGTCAACAAAAAAACTCCAAAATATCTGGAGCTGGAACGTGAATGTGTGCAGACCCTGGAAACCCTGGAAAGCTACATAACCTGGGGACATCTCAGCGGTTGACTAAATAATTCCAAAATAGTATAATATACAGATACTCAAGGAGTCATATGGTAAAAGTCAACGGTAAAACTATCAAAGCCAAGGTAAAAGCCACACGCAACGCCTTGTTTGGTGACGAAAAATACACAGGGTCCGAACCT